>ERZ1674165.280-NODE-280-length-8958-cov-2.364259_pt1 | contig 8958 bp, 7 predicted proteins | sample MGYA00581302_ERZ1674165 | MGnify/ENA primary metagenome ERZ1674165 (study PRJEB41354, sample SAMEA4873305) | human saliva metagenome | biome: human-associated habitat [ENVO:00009003]; feature: mouth environment [ENVO:08000002]; material: saliva material... | reverse complement strand
TTTGCTATTGTCTTGACTAGTGCCACTAAAACCTTTAACATTGCTGGGACAAAAAATTCCTATGCAGTCATTGAAAATCCTAAGTTGAGAGTGGCTTTCCAGAAACGCCAGTTGACCAATAATCAGCATGAAATTTCAGGTTTGGGTTATTTGGCGACAGAAGCTGCTTATCGCTATGGGAAGGATTGGCTAGAGGAACTCAAGCAAGTCTTTGAAGATCATATCAATTATGTGGTGGATTTATTTGGAAAAGAGACTAAAATCAAGGTTATGAAACCGCAAGGAACCTACTTGATTTGGCTTGATTTTTCAGCCTATGACCTGACTGATGAAGCATTGCAAGAGCTGTTGAGAAATGAAGCTAAGGTTATCCTCAACCGTGGTTTGGATTTTGGAGAGGAAGGAAGTCTCCATGCCCGCCTCAATGTAGCCATGCCTAAGTCTCTGCTGCAAGAAGTTTGTCAGCGGATTGTGACGACTTTTGCCAAACGTTAAAAATCCAGCCTTCTAGGAGAAAAGTCATCCTAGAAGGCTATTTTCATAGGGGAAAATATGGTATAATAAAAAGATAAGGTAAAGGTAAAAATATGGCTAAATTGATTCCGGGGAAAGTCCGTATCGAAGGCGTTGCCCTTTATGAAACTGGTAAAGTTGACATTATCAAGGAAAAGAACAATCGGCTCTACGCTCGCGTTGCAGAAGAAGAACTGCGCTATAGTTTAGAGGATGATTTGGTTTTTTGTGCCTGCGATTTTTTCCAAAAGAGGGGCTACTGTGTGCATTTGGCAGCGCTAGAGCATTTTCTGAAAAATGATGAGCGTGGTCAGGAAATCTTGCAGAGTCTGGAAGAAGGTCATGAAGAAAAAGAGGCCGTTGAAACCAAGGTGACCTTGGGTGGCAAATTTTTGGACCGAATCTTGTCTCCGAAATTAGACCGAGCCTATGAATTATCAGCTGTGGGTCAGGTGGAAGCAGGAACCAATTATATCTTGTGGACCCTGAGAATCGGGCAAATCAATAGCCAAAAATACTATGTCATTCGGGATATTCCACTCTTTTTAAAAGTTGTCGAGAAGAGAAAGCCTTATATGATTGGGAAAACCTATGAGGAATCCTTATCTTGGGAATCCTTTGATGAGGCCAGCCAAGAACTTTTGACTTTCTTGCGTGGACTGATGGAGGAAGGACAGGCTCCAGACCTCTTTTTCCAAAACCAAGGTCGGCACCTCTTTTTCCCTATGACCTTTTTTGAGCAGGGTGTGAATTTACTGATGACCTTGCCCCATTTTCAATTTGATCACCAAGTGGATAGCTACCAGAATCTACTTTTTCAGGATATGCATGCTGATGCCAATCTCTTTGCCTTTACAGTAACAGAATACTCTGACTATTTTGAAATGGAAATCAGTGAGAGTCCGAGGGTCAATATCTTTTATCAGGGAGCCGTACTTTTCTATAAAGGACAGGTTTATTTTCTAACAGACCAGCAGATGCGTCTTCTCAAGGAAATTAAAGCGCTGCCTTTGGATCAACATGGAAAGAAATTCTTGCAATTTGATAGCAGTGACCGCGATAAGTTGGCTTCTTGTCTGACTCTTTTTGGCCAGATGGGGACTGTTTCAGCTCCAGAACGCTTACAAATCAAAACGTTTTCGCCATCGTTTTACTTTGACAGGGAAGAGGACAATCGGATTCGTTTAGAGATTCAGTTTGATTATGGGGATAGACAGGTATCTAGCCGACAAGAGCTAGAAGAATTACCCTTTTCGAGTGATGCGGACTTAGAAGAAAGAATTTTCCAAGTCTGTTTGGCTACAGGTTTTGAAGCAGATTTTCAATCTTGGCGTCAGGCCTTAAAAGCCGAGTCTGTCTATCATTTCTTCCATGACATCATTCCAGTCTTTGAAAAACTCGGGGATGTTGACCTATCAGACAAGTTAGAAGAGCTTTATAGCTTAGCGAGTCCTCAAGTGCAGATTGCTTCCAAGGGAGGTCTCTTGGAAATCCAATTTGATTTTCAAGATATTGCCCAGGAGGAAATTGACCAAGCCATGCAGGCCTTGGTTGATAATCAAGATTTTTACATTGATTCGTCCAATAAAGTCTACTTTTTCGATGAAGAAACCAAGAAAATTTGCCAAAATTTACAGGAACTGGGGCAATTTGAACTAAAAGATGGCTCCTTGCAGGCTCGGAAGTCCTTGGCCTACAGTTTAGCCCATCTCTTTGAAGGGCGAGACCGTGTTTCTTTCTCACAAGAATTCAAAAATCTGGCCCACGACTTGACGCATCCAGAGGACTTCCCTCGACAAGCAACTCAGGTTCAGGCTGATTTGCGAGATTATCAGGAAAAGGGAATCGGCTGGCTGCAAATGCTCCATCATTATGGTTTTGGTGGGATTTTGGCTGATGATATGGGATTGGGGAAAACCCTCCAGACCATTGCTTTTTTGACCAGTCAAGTGACAAAAGAAAGTCGAGTCTTGATTCTAGCTCCGTCGGGTTTGATTTACAACTGGGCGGATGAGTTTCAAAAATTTGCCCCACGGTTGGATGTGGCTGTTGTTCATGGTTTGAAAGCTAGTCGTGAAGAGATTCTTGCTGAGAGCCATCAAATCTATGTGACCAGCTATGCTACCTTCCGTCAGGACAGTGAGCTTTATCAGGGTATGGCCTTTGACTTCCTTTTTTTAGATGAGGCTCAGGTTATGAAAAATGCCCAGACCAAGATTGCCCAGACCTTGAGACAATTTGTGGTGCCGTCGGTCTTTGCCTTGTCAGGGACTCCGATTGAAAACCATCTAGGTGAGTTGTGGTCTATTTTTCAAATCGTCATGCCAGGACTCTTGCCAAGTAAGAAAGAATTTATGAAATTGCCAGCCGAGCGTGTGGCTCAGTTTATCAAGCCTTTCGTCATGCGGCGCAAGAAAGAAGAAGTTCTGACTGAATTGCCAGACTTGATTGAAGTGGTTTATAAGAATGAACTGGAAGACCAGCAAAAGGCTATTTACCTTGCCCAGTTGCAACAGATGCGAGATCGTCTGGCTCAAGTGTCAGATCAGGAATTTCAGCGAAGTCGAGTGGAAATTTTATCTGGTCTGATGCGCTTGCGTCAAATCTGTGACACCCCTGCTCTCTTTATGGATTATCAGGGAGCCAGTGGTAAACTGGATAGTCTTCGAGACCTGCTGGTACAGGTGGCAGACGGTGGACACCGTGTCTTGATTTTCTCACAGTTCAAGGGAATGTTGGAGAAAATTGAACAAGAACTGCCAGACTTGGGCTTGACATCTTTTAAAATTACGGGTTCAACCCCAGCCAAGGAAAGACAAGACATGACCAAGGCCTTTAACCAAGGAGAAAGAGATGCTTTTCTGATTTCCCTCAAGGCTGGTGGGGTCGGTCTGAACCTGACAGGTGCTGATACGGTTATCTTGGTGGACCTTTGGTGGAATCCTGCGGTGGAAGCGCAAGCTATTGGCCGTGCCCATCGGATGGGGCAGGAAGAAACGGTTGAAGTCTATCGCTTGGTGACCAAGGGAACCATTGAAGAAAAAATTCAGGAACTTCAAGAACAAAAGAAACATCTGGTGTCACAAGTATTGGACGGAACAGAGTCACGTGGCAGTCTGACCCTAGCAGAAATTAGAGAAATTTTGGGAATTTCTGAAGTCAGCACTTGAAAAATCAAGACAATACGCTATAATGAAGTGTTGAAAGGAAATAGAAAATGAAACAAGAACGATTTCCATTGGTGTCAGATGACGAGGTCATGCTGACTGAAATGCCAGTCATGAACTTGTACGATGAGTCTGATCTGATCAGTAATATCAAGGGTGAGTATCGAGATAAAAATTATTTAGAATGGGCTCCTATTACTGAAGAAAAACCAGTCAAACCGATTGAAAAGCAAGTAGAGAAACCTAAAAAGGCTCCTTTAGGAGTTAAAAAAGAAGGAAAGAGCTATGCGGAGGTGGCGCGTGAAGAAGCGCGTGCAGACTTGAAAAAGAAACGCTCTGCTAACTATCTAACTCAGGATTTCAGTCGTGCGAGACGTCATTCTCAATCTGGCCTCGTTAGACAGAACAATCAACCGACAGCGCCTTTCCAAAAGGAAAATCCTGGTGAATTGGTGAAATATAGCCAAAAATTGACCCAGTCTCATTATATCTTGGCGGAAGAAGTCAATTCTATCCCTACCAAGAATGAAGAAGTGTCATCACCTGCTCCAAAGAAGAATAACTATGATTTTCTGAAAAAGAGCCAAATCTACAATAAAAAAAGTAAACAAACAGAACAAGAACGTCAGGTTGCCCAAGAATTGAATCTGACAAGAATTACAGAATAGGGGAGAAATCATGCCAAAGACATATCATTTTATCGGAATTAAGGGATCAGGGATGAGTGCCTTGGCCTTGATGTTGCACCAAATGGGTCATAAGGTACAGGGATCAGATGTTGAAAAGTACTACTTTACTCAACGTGGTCTTGAGCAGGCAGGTATTAGCATTCTTCCTTTTGATGAAAAGAATCTAGATGGAGATATGGAAATTATCGCTGGAAATGCTTTTCGTCCAGATAACAACGTTGAGATTGCCTATGCGGACCAAAATAGCATCAGCTACAAGCGTTACCATGAATTCCTAGGTAGCTTTATGCGTGACTTTGTCAGCATGGGGGTAGCAGGTGCGCACGGAAAAACTTCAACGACAGGTATGTTGTCGCACGTCTTGTCTCACATCACAGACACCAGCTTCTTGATTGGAGATGGAACAGGTCGTGGTTCGGCCAATGCCAAATATTTTGTCTTTGAATCTGACGAATATGAGCGTCATTTCATGCCTTACCACCCAGAATACTCTATCATCACCAACATTGACTTTGACCATCCAGACTACTTCACAAGTCTAGAGGATGTTTTCAATGCCTTTAATGACTATGCCAAACAAATTACCAAGGGTCTTTTTGTCTATGGCGAAGATGCAGAATTGCGTAAGATTACGTCTGATGCACCAATTTATTATTATGGCTTTGAAGCAGAAGGCAATGACTTTGTAGCTAGCGAACTTCTTCGTTCTACAACTGGTTCAACCTTCACGGTTCATTTCCGTGGACAAGACTTGGGGCAATTCCACATTCCAACCTTTGGTCGTCACAATATCATGAATGCGACAGCTGTCATCGGATTGCTTTACACAGCAGGCTTTGATTTGAACTTGGTACGTGAACATTTGAAAACATTTGCCGGTGTTAAGCGTCGTTTCACTGAGAAAATTGTCAATAACACAGTGATTATCGATGACTTTGCCCACCATCCAACAGAAATCATTGCGACCTTGGATGCGGCTCGTCAGAAATACCCAAGCAAGGAAATTGTAGCGGTCTTCCAACCTCATACTTTTACAAGAACCATTGCCTTGTTGGACGACTTTGCTCGTGCTTTGAACCAAGCAGATGCCGTTTACCTAGCACAAATCTATGGATCTGCTCGTGAGGTGGACCATGGGGATGTCAAGGTAGAAGACCTAGCTAATAAAATCAACAAGAAACACCAAGTCATCACTGTTGAAAATGTTTCTCCACTTCTAGACCATGATAATGCTGTTTACGTCTTTATGGGAGCAGGAGACATCCAAACCTATGAATACTCATTTGAGCGTCTCTTGTCTAACTTGACAAGCAATGTTCAATAGGATGTTCTCATGGAAATTCCAATTAAGATTATTCAGGCAAGTCAGTCTGATTTGGCTGAGATAGAGGCACTTCAAACTTCGTCTTTTCCAGCTGAAAAGCAGCAACCTTCCCATATTTTAGAAGAAAGTATCCGTAAGTATGCGGATACCTTTCTTCTAGCTAGGGATGAAAATCAGCTTCTAGGCTATGTTCTAGGTGGTCCTTACCCACACAATCCGCAGTGTCTAAAAATACACTCTTTAGTCATCGAGGCTGACCATAAGAGACAGGGCTTGGGAACGCTTCTTCTTGCGGCCATGAAAGAGGTGGCAGTTGAGCTGGATTACAAAGGGATTCGTTTGGAGAGTCCTGATGAGTTGCTTTCCTACTTTGAAATGAACGGTTTTATTGATGAAGAAACTTCCCTTTATGCAACTAGCCAGGGCTATAGTATGATTTGGTTTAATCCCATTTATTTGGAGGCACAATGAAAATCAGACAAGCAAGATTAGAAGACTTGGATCGGATTGTTGAACTTGAACTAGAGAATTTCTCGGTCGAAGAAGCCATTCCTCGTTCTGTCTTTGAGGCGCATTTGCGAGAAATACAGACCTCTTTTCTGGTTGCAGAAAAAGAAGGTAGAATCATGGGTTATATCGAAGGGCCAGTTAGCCCCCACCGTCATCTGCAAGACCAGTCCTTTACAGAAGAAATAGAAGATTATAGTCATGAGTCGGGTGGCTATATCTCTGTCACTTGTCTCTCGATTGCCAAGGAGGCACAGGGACTCGGACTGGGTCAGAAATTGCTAACAGCCTTGAAAGAACTGGCTCTTGAACACGAAAGAGAAGGTATTAACCTAACCTGTCATGACTATCTCATTGCCTACTATGAAAAACACGGATTTGTCAACGAAGGCTTGTCCCAGTCAACCTTTGCAGGGGAAACATGGTATGATATGGTCTGGGAAGCTAAAAAATAGGCAAGACAAGGCATCATAGGTTGCTTTTCCTGGACTTTTAAGATATAATATTATGGATTGTCAACGAGGAGGAAAAACTTTTGAGTGAAAAGTCAAGAGAAGAAGAAAAATTAAGCTTTAAAGAGCAGATTTTACGAGATTTAGAACGAGTTAAAAAACATGAAGAAGATCAGGAAGAAGTTGATTTAGCTTCAATAAAACCCCAATTTTCTTCTAAAAATGACCAGTCGATAGAAGAGCTAATGGAAGATTCTCTATCAGCTGTAGAGGAGATTATGAGAAAAGCTCCTACCGTGCCTACTCACCCAAGCCAAGATTTACCGGTTTCTCCAGCAGATGAGATTCAAAGAGAAACTCCTGCTGCCCCAACCCATCCAAGTCAAGATGTGCCTTCTTCTCCCGCAGAAGAGGCTGTAAGAAAAGCTCCACTTGTTCCTAGTCATCCGAGTCAAGAAGGACCTTCTGCTCCATCAGCTGAGGAAGTATCAAGACCAGTTCCAGGACCTATTAGTCCTAGAAAAGTAGAAAAGGAATTTAATGAAATCCCAACGAGGGTAGCTGTTTCTTATAAGACAGAAGCTCAGAGAGAGGTAAAAAGAGAAGTTCCTACTTCAAAACCAGTAGTGGAAAAGAAAGCTGTAGAAGAAATGCCTGCAACTCCACGTCGTAGCCGTAGAGAAGGAGCGAAACCCGTTAAGCCTAAGAAAGAGAAAAAATCTGGCTTCAAGGCCTTCTTCATTTCTCTACTGATTTTCCTTGCCTTGATTTCGGCAGGTGGTTACTTCGGTTATCAGTATGTTCAGTCATCTTTACAGCCTGTTGACGCTGATTCTAAGCAATATGTAACGGTGCAAATCCCAGAAGGGGCTAATGTTCAAGAAATCGGTAAGACACTTGAAGATGCCGGCTTGATTAAACACGGTTTAGTTTTTGGCTTGTATGCTAAGTACAAAAATTATGCTGATTTGAAATCAGGTTACTATAATTTGCAAAAGAGCATGAGTACAGAAGATATCATCCACGAACTACAAAAAGGTGGAACAGCTGAAGCTCAAGAACCTGTCCTTGCGACTTTGACAATTCCAGAAGGTTATACGATTGATCAAATGGCACAAGCTGTAGGTCAATTGCAAGGTGACTTCAAAGAGCCTTTGACAGCGGATGCTTTCCTAGCAAAAGTTCAAGATGATAGCTTTATCAGTCAAGAAGTTGCCAAATATCCGAGTCTACTTGAAAGCTTGCCTACAAAGGAAAGTGGGGTTCGTTACCGTTTGGAAGGTTTCCTTTTCCCAGCTACTTACTCTATCAAGGAAAGCACAACTGTTGAAAGCTTGATTGATGAGATGTTGGCAGCTATGGACAAGACTTTGGCACCTCATTACAGTACGATTAAGTCAATGAATTGCTGACCATTGCTTCTCTTGTCGAAAAAGAAGGAGCTAAGACTGACGATCGTAAGTTGATTGCAGGTGTATTCTACAATCGCTTGAATCTTGGTATGCCACTTCAAAGCAATATTGCCATCTTGTATGCCCAAGGCAAACTTGGTCAGAAGATTAGTCTTGCTGATGATGCTGGAATTGATACGACAATTAATTCACCATATAATGTCTATACAAATCTAGGCCTCATGCCTGGTCCGGTAGATAGTCCAAGCTTGGATGCTATCGAGTCAAGTATCAATCAGACTAAGAGTGAAAACCTTTACTTTGTTGCAGATGTGACAGATGGTAAGGTCTACTATGCTGCTACTCAGGAGGAGCATGATCGTAATGTCGCTGAACATGTCAATAGCAAATTAAACCAAACAAACTAAAATTATGTGATGCTTCACATAATTTTAGTTAGAAAATATCATCAGAAGAAAGTTGAGAAAAATGGCAGAAAAAACATATCCTATGACTCTTGAGGAAAAGGAAAAACTTGAAAAAGAATTAGAAGAATTGAAATTGGTCCGCCGACCAGAAGTGGTAGAACGCATTAAGATTGCCCGTTCATATGGTGATCTTTCAGAAAACAGTGAATATGAAGCGGCTAAGGATGAACAAGCCTTTGTCGAAGGACAAATCTCTAGCTTGGAAACAAAAATCCGTTATGCTGAAATCGTCAATAGTGACTCAGTTGCCCAAGACGAAGTAGCGATTGGTAAAACAGTCACTATCCAAGAAATTGGTGAGGACGAAGAAGAAGTTTATATTATCGTAGGTTCAGCCGGTGCTGATGCCTTTGCAGGTAAAGTGTCAAATGAAAGTCCAATCGGACAAGCCTTGATTGGTAAGAAAACAGGTGACACAGCAACCATT
>ERZ1674165.277-NODE-277-length-9006-cov-2.138979_pt1 | contig 9006 bp, 12 predicted proteins | sample MGYA00581302_ERZ1674165 | MGnify/ENA primary metagenome ERZ1674165 (study PRJEB41354, sample SAMEA4873305) | human saliva metagenome | biome: human-associated habitat [ENVO:00009003]; feature: mouth environment [ENVO:08000002]; material: saliva material... | reverse complement strand
TTATATAAGATACTTACTTAATACTATATATTATAGATTATAGTAGTTATCTTATATCAGGTAGTTTCTACCCCTAATAATAAACTGAAAATATTTTTATAAAAACTCTTGACTTTTGGGATATAAAGTGATAACCTAGATATACCATAAATCAAAGAAAAGAGGAAAATGATGTATATTAAAATCCCCACAGAGCTTAATCAGTACCTTAAACGTCCAGGACTTGTGTTATTCTATTCCTGTATGGCTAGTATGGCTGAAGGCAAACCTGTAGCTGATATCTCAATAAGCAATGAATGGTTTGACAAGCATCTAGGATTAACTAACTATTCTGTGTATGAATACAGTGTCATCCTTGAAGAATTAGGTTTGCTTAAGCGTAACAAAGCTAAATATGGATGGAATGAAGATGGTTTCTATGGTAAACGTGATTGGACTGTGAAAGCTGAGTTATATAACAAGCTTATGAAAAGAGCAAACCCTGACAATCCTTTTATCACTGTGCAGACTGAATGGATTGAACAGTATAGACTAGACCATTATACACTAATGGTACTATCATTCTTCTATTCACTTGTGGTTTCTAATCATGGTGAAACTGAGTACACATTTAATAACAAGGAAATTATGCCTTATCTTGGTATCTCCTGTAAGAAAGCATTTGCTAAGTATCTAAATACTTTAGATGCACTAGGTCTTGTCCGTATTGTTAAGAGTAACACAAGAGGAAGAACTGTGTCAGTAAGTAGTATAACTTTAAATGACAAGGAAGCTAGAAATTCTGAGTTTGTTTTTGGAACATTAAGAAACTCATTTAGAAAATGGAATGATGAAAGAAAAAAGCGTTCAAAAGCTTTTAAGAAGAACTTGAGACAATATGTTTCAAGAGTGATGGACCATCTTTGGAGATATAAAGTAAAAGGTTGGGAAATCGTCTTAGAAGTGTATAATGAGTCTTTTGAGACCTATCAAAGCCCTAATGATAGAGCCTATGAGAGGGAATTAATTAGAGAGGGGTGGAGTTGGTCAAGTGTCATCTAAGAATAAATTTATGACCTTGTTAAAACGTAACTTTCCTGAAGATGGAGTAGTTCACGTAGGAATTAACAAGAAATTCTATAATCGCAAACATGAGGAAGCAAGGTTTAATCGAGACTTTGAGGAAGCTAAGTTTCCACTGAAATTGCTTGGTTCACAAGTTAAAGCCTTAAGAGATAAGTTTGACTTATATATCTGTTTTACACCTGTGAAAGATGGTAAACGGATTAAACCTAATGCACAAGATAGCTATATTATTGCACAGGATATTGATGGAGCACCTATTCCTAAGGACCTTCCTCCTAGCTACTATTGGGAGACTAGTCCAGGCAAGTTCCAAGGGGTTTGGGTCCTAGATAATCCTGTGACACCACAAGAACAAGAAATCATCAACCGTAAGCTCATAGCTAAATATGGTTTTGACCCTTGTGGAAGTGATATAGTACATTATTTTAGGATACCAGGAACTAAGAACCACAAGTATGCTAGCACATTCAGTGTTTCTAACATGCAAGGTGAAGGTACTGTTTATCGAAAACGTGATATTATCAAGCATCTGAAAGATGTAGATATCCGGACTGCTGTGAATGTTGAATATGAGCCTATTGAGACTAAATACTACGATATTGATGCTCTCATTATGGAATACAACATTGGACCTGAGTTTAGACAAATTCTAGGCACAGATAGAAGCGAATGGGCTTGGAATGTTGAACGCAAGATGATTATTGAAGGAGCAAGCAAGGAAGAAGTCAAATTTGTGCTTCTAAATGCTCCTAGGTCAATGGCTAAGTTCAATGAGTCGAATGTGGACAAGGAAGTTCACAGGGTATTTGCTAAAATGGAAGCTCAGGAGAAGGAAGCTGAGGAAGAGTTAGAGACTAAACCTAGACTTACCACAAAAGTTCAACGTGGTAGTACAGAATTGACCAAATTGAGTAGTAAAGGCAAGAAGAAAGTTAAACGCTCAGTATCTATCAAGAAAGTTGATGAGATTGAACCTTTTGACCCTTCAGACTTTTGGTTGGTTGAAGATTTTTGGGAGAATAACTCAGTGGGTATCATTGGAGCACCTTCTAAGTCATTCAAGTCAACCTTCACACTCAATTTAGCCTGTGCTGTAGCAACAGGGAAGCCTTTTGATGGTAGAGAAGTCAAACAAGGTGCTGTATTAATCCTTCAGGGTGAAAACAACCTCTCTATGGAACAGCACAAGATTTACTCTATCACAGGAGAGACTGACCTGCCTATATACTTTGTGGATGACAATATCACAATGGACCAAATTTATAAGCTTAAGGATGATATTAAGGCATTAGGAATTAAGCTTTTAATCATTGACCCTATGTACCTATTGTTTGGTTCAGGAGATATTAACCGTCACCAGGATATTGTACAAAGGTTAGAGATGCTAACAGAATTGAGGAATGAAGCAAAGTGTTCTGTGATGATAGTCCATCACTCTAGAAAGCTAGAACGTGGTTCTAAAATTCAGACCTCAGATATGTATGGTTCAGCCTTCATTGAAGGTTGGTATGAGTCTATGATACTCTTACAGCGTACCTCTAATAACTCAAGTAGGATGACTACATTCTTCAGAAATCACAGGTCAGGAGATGTATATGACCTTGTGGTTGATGATAACATGGGATGTAAAGCCTACAAGCGTAATGATGAAACAGCTTATGCTGAAGAACCTAAGAAATTTGTAAAACTTAAAAAAGGGAATGATGAAAATGAAAAATAAAACAACTTTATTGGCTGTAGCTACACTTGCTACTCTTGCTATCGCTAACAATGCTAAGGCTGACACTCAGGATGCACCTGTAAGCTCACAGGAAGCCTCAGAATTGGTTTCAACTCCTTCTGTGGAGAATAACACTACCACTCCTGAAACTGTCTCTGAGAGCACTACAAAGGCTCCTACAACTATCACTAAGGAAGGTAATGAAATCACAGTTACTAATCCTGATGTGGTAGTTGAACAACCCAATGGTAATGGAAAATACTCACCTTTCACAGTAGAATATAAGGATGTTCACTTTGATGATAGCATGACTATCAATGAAGGTGACAAGGTTAAATTCACTTTACCTGAAGAAGTGAAATTCCAAACTAGCTTTGACTTTGACGTGTACAATCCTGATAAGCAAGTAGTTGGTAAAGCTACCACTGACACAGCTACAAACACAGTAACCACAGTGTTTAACAACTACTTTGCAACTCATCCACTTAACAAGCAGATGAGCCTTAAGCTTGATGCTACTTGGACTGACAAGGTTGAGTCAGGTAAGCCAGTCACAGCTAACTTTAATGGCACACTTGTGACAACTCAAATTGGGGAAGAACAAGTAATTGGTAAAGATGAGATTGTGTCTAAGTGGGGTTCACAGGATAAAGATGACCCTACTGTGATTAATTGGGCTATGCGTCTTAATTATGGGCGTAAAGTACTTAACTATGTGAAAATCATTGACACAATGTCTGACAATCAAAAACTGATTGATGACTCATTCGTTATCAATTATGTTGATAGTGTTGACCCTTGGATTGACAAGGGAAGTGCTATGGAACTTGTTAAGTCAATGGCTAAGAAAGAGCATGGTTTTGAAATTACTATGAACCGTCTTGACCGAATGATTTATATTTGGTATAATACTAAACTTACTAAACCAGTTAAAGAGTCTAATAACCCTACTAATAAGGTAGAGGTTAAGGCTGAAACTGATGGAGGTATCTCACACAGCTATGTTCAACTGGTAGGAGGTAAAGGTAATGCTTCAGGTGAAACTAAACCTAAGCCAACTTGGGAAATTCCTAATGAAGCTCCTAAGTATGAGAAGCCTGAGTTGAATATCAATGATATTCCACTTATGCCACCACCACCTGTAGTGGAAATCCCTGAGTTGCCTTTGGAAGATATTCCATTACTTCCACCTGCTCCAATATTGGATAAGCCTGAGCTACCATTGGAGGATATTCCTTTGATGCCTCCTCCACCAGTTGTAGAAATTCCTGAGCTACACATTCCTGAAGAACCAGTTAAACCTCATGAAGACCCTAAAACACCTCCTGTGACTCCTGAGGATGAACCTAAGAAGGAGAATGTAGAGGTTAAGCACACAGGCTCAAAAGAGTCTCCTAAGACTTATGATGCCCCTGCTATGTTACCTGCTACTGGTACTGACCTTAGCCTGTCACTGATTGCTGTTGGTGTGTCAGTATTTTCTCTAGGCTATGTATTGTACCGTAACAAGAAAGACTAATTAATATGGATAAGTTGGAGTTTTCTAGTATTGAGGAAGAGCTTGCTTACTATGAAGAAGTATTGGAGACTCTTCCTCAATACCCAACTCCATTAGTCCAACATGCTATTGGATTAGTGAAGTATAGGATTGAAAAACTTAAGGAGAGAATTTGATGGAGAATATCTTGTGGATTATCATTATGATAGCTCAAGTGATAGGCTTTGTGTGGGCTTTAGTCATAGCTTTCAGTTCAAACAGGGAGCTTAAAAGACACAAAACGCTCATTAAAGCACAGGAGCACAGACTTGCTCAAACCTTGGAACTTTACAACATGTCCCTTATTAGGGAAGAAGACCTACTCAAAGAGTTAGAAAAGAAGGATAAGCATGTTTAAACAAGACTATGATGATTGGTTATCCACACCTCCTGAAGAGCGTGATGGAGATGAACTTATTAGACTCTACCCTGAACGCTTTGTGCGTATAGGTAGCGAGTGGAGGTACATTGGGGATGACGATGAATGTTAGAAAGCCTATCCCTGAGTGGGTACATGAAGTAACTAAGCAAAATGAAGGTACTATAGAAAGCAAGGTTATCCTAAGAATTTACAATTACCTAGTTGATAATGTATATTCATTCACAGGATACCTTAGTAATATAGGTACTAAGGCTGACTTATCTACAAGTATACGTAGGATGAGACAGTGTAAGCTACCTAATATCATAACATTATCAAGGATGACTGATATATTCTCAGTTGATGAGATAAACTGGTTGGTACACTACTGGTATAATGAATACTATGAAGTTGAAGGAGAGTATGCAGGCAAGTTTATTAATGAATTTGTTAATCATGACCTTATAAAATACAAGGTAGTAGATACTCCATTAAGTTTCCATGGATTAGTATCATCACAAAGTGGTGTCAGAGCTGTCTCAAAAGAATATAGAAGAATGAAGCGTAGAGCTAATACATTGATGTACTTAGCTAAGGCTTGGGAGAATGAGGATATGGATGCTTGAGAAAATAGACCTTAATAAACCTGTGTGTCTTGATATTGAAACTACAGGACTTCACAGGTTCACAGATGACATAACCTCATTACAGTTGGGTTATACTAACATTATCACAGGTAAGTATGAAAGAAAGTTCTTTGATTGGGCTAAGACAGGTATGAAGTTTTTACTAAAATTACTTACCTATTTAAAAAAGGCTAAGCTAGTTACTCACAATGGAAAGTTTGACTTATTGTTCATCTATGTTAAGACAGGTATTGAACTTAACTTGTGGGTAGACACACTAGTGCTTGCTCATGTGTGTGGTGAGGTAGAACTTGGACTTAAGCCTTTAGTTAAAAAATACTTCAATGTTGACTATGATATTGCTACTGAGGCTAAGAAGGGTAAAATCACAGATGCCTTCATCTCTTATGCTCTTGATGATGTACTCTATCCTATCAAGCTCATGAAAATCTTTAAGAAGAAGCTTAACATGTATGACCTTGTGAAGGTATATAAACATGAGATGAGAGCTTATAGAGCCTATTATGAGGTTGAAAAGAATGGTGTACCAATCAGCCCTAGACGGGGTGAGATTGCTAAGAAGCTCATAGAAGAGTATATGCCTATCTATGAGAGACTTATAACTGTAGCTGATATTAACTGGAACTCAACAGCTCAGGTATCTTCAGTTCTCTTTGGTAAGAAGAATAAGCCTATCTATAAGGAGAAAGGTGAGAAATTACCTAATACTTATGAGGTGATTGAATACCTGTTCACAGGTGAGCAGATTGTCAGAGGAGAGTTTTACACAAGGAAAGAGGCTACACAGTTCAAGGAAGAATACCTAGCTGAGAATAACTACCTCTATGGTATAGATGTTAAGCTCAAGCACAACTTCAAGCCTGTGGTTATTGGGTATGGTGTTGGTCTTAAAGTAATTGAAAAGACAGCTAAGGGAGTTCCCTCAGTAAGCAGTGATGTCCTGATGAACTACGTAGGAAACCATGTGGTAGATGACCTCTTGGAATATAGACGGTTGACTAAGCTAGAGACTTTCATTAAGTCTTGGGAAAAAATTCAAGTAGATGATAAGATATACCCTAGCTTTAATATTACAGCACGTACTGGAAGAACTACGTGCTCTAATCCGAACCTAAACATTGTTGTGGGTTCTTTCACTGTAAGGTGTCAAAATAAACTACGTGAACTCAGGGAAGCCCTTCACTATTATGGGTAATCCTGAGCCAAGCCCTGTAGGGATACAGGGAAGGTGCAACGACTAGGTAAAGTAATCTAGAACAGAAGAAATACCCAAGAGTGCGTAGCTCCTAGTTGACATAAGTTAAGGTAAGTGTTATCATAGTTATAACAAACACCTTGGAGGACTTATGTATAAAGATAAAAATTATCTAAAAAGAAGGTTCATAGAAGAAAGAAAACCTGTTAAATTTATTGCACAAGAGTGTAACGTCAGCGTAAGCACTGTAGAAAACTACTTGAAAAAGTATAATCTAAAAAGAGGTAACATTAAGCACACTATAAATAGTGAAGCAGTAGACTTTACTTCCCCTGTGTTTAATTACTACTTAGGTCTTATAGCCACAGATGGTTACATGGATAAGAGAGTACCTAGAGTGTCTCTTAGATGCAAGAACTTAGGATGTGATAAAGTATTTAATAGTCTTAAGGAATACTTTGACTTTACAGGAGATATTAAAGTTTATAGAGAAAGCTATGACTTATCTATAACATCAAAATATCTTGTAAGAGCACTTAAGGGAGCAGGTATATCTCCTTTAGGTAAAGTGCATAATAAGTTTCCTGATAGTTTCTATAATGAAGACTGTGCAAGGATGTACTTTAGAGGGTTACTTGATGGTGATGGTAGTATAAAAATCTCAAAGATATTCAGAATAACCATGACTAATAAGGACTTCTTATTAAGTATGTCAGAGTATCTAAATAGTAACCTTGGTACAAAAACAGTTGTAAAACCTGATAGAAAATACTGGAAGATTGAGATGCTAAAAGCTGATAGTCTAGTATTCCTTGATTGGGTTTACAAAGGGTATGAACAATTTAGATTTTTGGATAAGTATTATCGTTATCTAGGATGAAGATATAGTCTGAACTTACAGGATGATAAACTGTAAGAACTATAGGATAAAGAGCCTATAGGATAACAATATGACAACAAATTCCCCAAGATAAAAATGTAAGAAATCTTATTGAAGCTAGACCTGGATGGAAGATAATCGAGCAAGACTTCTCACAGATTGAGCTCCGTGTTGCCTCAATGTTTTCAGGTGATGCAAACATGCAACATGCTTATCAGTCAGGCAGTGACTTACACAGTAAAACTACTGAACTATTATTTGGGGATACTTCACACCTTAGCCCTCAGGAGCAGAAGAGAAAGCGTACTGAAGCGAAATCTATGAACTTTGGTTTTCTATATGGTATGTCAGCTAAGACCTTCGTAGATTATGCTAAGGGCTATGGACTTAATATCACAGAAGAACAGTCTGAGAGCTTCCGTAATAACTTCTTTGAAGCATACCCTAGACTACTTCCTTGGCATGAGGAGTGTAAGCAGTATGCACGTAAGAATGGTCATACATGGTCTCCTATTGGTCGTAAGCGTTTCCTTCCTGATATCAACTCTAGTAACTGGTCTGATAGAGGTTCTGCTGAAAGACAATCTATCAACTCAGGAGTTCAAGGATTTGCTTCAGATATGTGTATCAGTGCATTGTCAGATATTGTGTTCAGTGATATAATTGACCATGAACGCTGTAAGGTGCTAGGCTCTGTGCATGATGCTATTCTGTTTGAAGTTAAAGATGACTATGTAGATGAAGTAGTACCTATGATTAAAGAGATGATGGAGCATCCTTCAATAATTGAGGGTATAGATATACCAATACCGATTATTGCAGATGTAGAGGTTGCTCAAGCTTGGGGAGGATAGATGAGACTCTATGATAAACCTGCTTATAGGTTAGAAGATTATAAGGAACTAAGGCAATTCAATAGAACAGCTTTTGCACTAAACCCTGAAGACTATGTGAAGCTACAGTCTGATTGGGAGGACCTATTTACAATCTGTGTAAAGGGTAATGTTTATGTGCTAAACAGCTTCTATGAAGGTATAAGATATATGAAGTCTCACTATAGAGAGTGCATACCTGAACTACAGTCTTTTGACAGTATATTTACGCTTAAGCACTCTCTTCCTGAAGAGATTGACTATATGTACCGTAGACTAAGTGGACCTAATCACACAGTTGTGGATTATATGTCACACAAGTATTGCTTTAGACATATATATTTTGATGACCCTCATAAGAAGGAGATACATACAGTTTTCTATCCATACTTCCCTAGTGATAGACCTATACCTAAGAAGGTCCAGGAAGAGATTATGGAGGTGATTAATAATGGATACTGTGAGTAACTATAATGTTAATGAGTATTTTAATGGTGAACTAGTTAAGACACACTCATTTGATAGTTATATTAAAGCATTTAATTTTTGGCATGAGATGCACAGAAAAACTAAAAACACTTATTTTATTCGCTACATGCTTGTAGCAGGAAGTTCATTTTGAGGTTGATATGGTAAACAAAAATAGTTCAGTAGGTATCACTGAGGATATCATCACAAACATTATGCACTTAGGTGCTAGTGAATATCACTTAGAGATTTTAATCCGTA
>ERZ1674165.275-NODE-275-length-9038-cov-3.328955_pt1 | contig 9038 bp, 6 predicted proteins | sample MGYA00581302_ERZ1674165 | MGnify/ENA primary metagenome ERZ1674165 (study PRJEB41354, sample SAMEA4873305) | human saliva metagenome | biome: human-associated habitat [ENVO:00009003]; feature: mouth environment [ENVO:08000002]; material: saliva material... | reverse complement strand
TGTACCTGCCGTAGGATACGACTCAGTAACACATTGTTAGTCTGAGCATACAATGATGTTTGAAAGCATGTTAGAAATATTATGAATAGTAGTTTTCTCATATAGATAGACCTCAGTGAATGAGTTTATGTAATAGACTTTCAGCAATAAAGATAATCTTCCGTAGAATCATATGCAAACTTACACAAAAATATTAAATAATAGGTTCAAAAATAGAAAAACCATACATTAACATTGAAAAACTTGTATTCTTTGTCTGTTTAGGGTGTTATAATGTTTTTCAAACCACAAATTACTTATGTTTTAAACGTAAAGTGTAGTGGTGTTAACCATTAGCACCAATGGTGCGGAACATCAGCACTATTGGTGCGGAGTATCAACACCACATGTGCGGAGCATTCATACTCTATGTGATAAGCTATAATCTGTTAGTAGGAAATGGGAAGTCAGAACTCTTATTGGTGTTGTTATAAGGTAAATAAGCTACTTACAACTAAGTTATATGAGCAAAGTTTTATCGGGAAACACCAAAAACAGTGATTCTGAAAACAATAGGATTAATAGGAATAATCGTTTTCTATGTTTTAATAATCAACTTAAAGTCAAAGGTTCTGCACTTATACTACCCATATTACAGAAACATTTTGTAAATTTGCAGTTCAATAGGCTGTTTCATATATTAGCAAAAAAGGATTGTTGATTTAGTAATTTATCAGTGGAAACGATGCTGATATTAAAGCCTACAAATAACACATTGAGAAGATAAAAGAATGATATACCCCAAGAACTTTGAGCAAAAGATTGGTTTCACAGAGGTGCGCTCACTTCTGCGTGCACGCTGTTTGTCTCCTTTAGGTAAGGAACGAGTTGATGCAATGAGTTTCTCAACCGATGCCGTACAGGTGAATACCCGGATGGAAGAGATTAGAGAGTTTCGTAGAATACAAGAGGGACAAGACGACTTTCCTTTAGATAATTTCTTTGATGTACGCGAAAGTGTGGCACGAATCCGCTTGGAAGGAACCTACATGGAGGTTGAAGAACTCTTTGATTTGAAGCGCTCATTAGAGACAATTATTGCTATTGTGAACTTTCTGAGCCGTGGAGAGGATACGGAACAGGGCGAAATACGTCATTACTACCCTGCTCTCTATAATCTTGCTGATGGTGTCGCAACCTTCCCACTGCTTGTTCAGCGTATCTCACAGATTATCGATAAATTCGGTAAGATGCGTGATAATGCCTCTCCAGAACTTCTTAAGATACGTCGTGAGTTAGCTCGAATCGAGGGAAGTATCTCACGTACGTTATATGGTATCTTGCGTGCAGCACAGGGTGAAGGACTTGTTGAGAAGGATGTCACACCTACATTGCGTGATGGTCGACTGGTTATCCCTGTTGCACCGGGTTTAAAACGTAAGATTTCGGGTATTGTACACGATGAAAGTGCTACGGGTAGGACGGTATATATTGAGCCTACTGAGGTTGTAGAGGCTAATAATAAGGTTCGCGAACTTGAGAATGAGGAGCGTAGAGAGATGATTCGAATTCTCACGGACTTTGCTAAGAAGGTACGTCCGAATGTGCGTGAGATTCTCGATTCATACAATCTTATGGCAGCAGTAGACTTTATTCGTGCAAAGGCTGAGCTGGCTCGACTCTTTAAGAGCTTTGAACCACAGGTGGCAGAGGAACCTCATATTGATTGGATTAGAGCTATTCATCCCCTACTTCAATTATCATTAGAAAGAAAGCATAATAATAAGTTAAATGATTCATTATCTATAGATAACAAAGAAATAGATAAAGTTTCTAATGAAGTTGATAATACACAAGATAACGACACGGTATTAGAAGAAGAGAACGATACACGTAATGTTCCTTCAAGTGTTGTTCCTCTCGATATTCAACTCACAAAAGATAAGCATCTACTGATTATCTCTGGTCCGAATGCTGGTGGTAAATCTGTTTGTTTGAAGACTGTGGGTTTACTTCAGTATATGCTTCAGTGTGGTCTTTCGATTCCTGTTGGCGACCGCTCAACCACTGGCATTTTTACGGATATTATGATAGATATCGGTGATGAACAGAGTATTGAGAACGACCTCAGTACCTATTCTTCTCACTTGATGAATATGAAGGTGATGATGCGTCGTGCTTCAGAGTCTACGCTTATCCTCATTGATGAGTTTGGAACTGGTACGGAACCACAGATTGGTGGAGCAATTGCCGAGTCTGTTTTACGTCAGTTCTGGAAGAAGCATGCTTGGGCTGTGATAACAACCCACTATCAAAACCTTAAGCATTTTGCGGAAGAACATCCTGGTACAGTCAATGGTGCGATGCTCTATGACCGTCATGAAATGCGCCCACTCTTCCAGTTGGCAATCGGTAGGCCCGGTAGTTCGTTTGCTATTGAGATTGCTCGAAAGACGGGAATACCAGAAGAAGTAATCCGTGATGCGTCAGAGATTGTTGGTTCTGATTATATTCAGAGTGATAAGTACTTACAGGATATTGTTCGAGATAAACGTTATTGGGAGAATAAGCGTCAAACCATTCACAGCCATGAAAAGGAATTGGAGAAACGTATCGGTCAATATGAAAAGGATATTGCAGCGTTAGAACAAAGTCGTAAGGAGATTCTCAACCGTGCCAAGGCACAAGCAGAAGAGATTATCAAGGAGAGTAATCGACGTATAGAAAATGCTATCCGTGAAATCAGAGAGAAGCAGGCAGAGAAGGAAGAAACCAAGCGTATTCGTCAGGAATTAGCTGCTTACGAAGCGGGATTGACGGATGCCGGAAAGATAGATAAGAGCGATTCGTCTAACAAGAAGAAACTTAAGAGTAGCGGACTACTCTCTGATGACGATTTCCAAAAGAAGGTTGACAAGATTAAGAGTCGTAAGGAACGCCACGAACAGCATCTGAAAGAAAAGGCAAGTAAGCAGCAAGCAGCTGCTGAAGCATTGAAGAATGCTGTACGTAAACAGCAAAGAGGTGGACTCGTTATGGCTGGTGATTCTGTACGTATAAAGGGTCTAACGTCTGTTGGTAAGGTGGAATCTATTGAAGGAAAGCAGGCAACTGTAATCTTTGGTGGTATGAGAACAAAGATGGCTATTAGTCGTTTGGAGCATGTTGATGCGACAACTATTCAGTCAGAACAGAAGCAATTTCAAGCTTATAACTATAGTCGTGAGACTCGTGAAACCATTGATAAGCATCGTAACCAGTTCCGACAAGAGTTGGATGTACGTGGTATGAGGGCTGATGAAGCCTTAAATCAGGTGCAATACTTTATAGATGATGCTATTCTTGTTGGGGCAAGTCAGGTGCGTATTCTTCACGGTAAAGGCAATGGTATACTTCGTCAGCTAATCCGACAGTATCTTGGCAGTGTTCCTAATGTTACAAACTATCGCGATGAACATGTACAGTTTGGCGGTGCAGGTATCACGGTTGTGGAACTATAAGTTAGTTGACAAGTTTACAAGTAAACAAGTTTACGAGTTGATTCTTTTATTAGAAGACAGATAAAGAATATAGGCAATAAATTGAAAGAGCAAGCGTTAGAATATTAATATGAACTACCTAAGGCTTTTACATATACTTCGCAAACAGCGACAGAATCTTCTGTTAGCTGTTGGTGTCACGTTGATGCTGACGTCATGCGGTATAGATAGAAATATTAAGAAAGGCGAAAAACACCTTTCTTTGGGCGAATATTATGACGCTGCGAACCAATTTAAAACAGCTTATCAACGTACTTCACCTAAGGATAGACGCCAACGTGGAGAGCTTTCTTTGAAGATGGCTGAGTGTTATGAGCGTATTTCGTCCTCTCAACGGGCAATATCAGCTTATAGAAATGTTATCCGCTATAAGTTGGATAATGGTGAGACGCATAAGCGTTTGGCTGATAATCTAATGAAGGAAGGTAGCTATGCAGAGGCTGTTAAGGAGTATCGCATTGCGCTTGATTCAATGCCTAACAATCAATTGATAGCTCAAGAGCTTCAGGCTGCATCAATAGCTGCAAGCGTAAAAGAGCGTGGCTCAAAGTATATTGTGAAGCGTATGGACGTGTTTAACTCACGTCGACAGGATTATTCGCCAATGCTTTTTGGTGATAAATACGAACAGCTTTACTTTACTTCTACACGAAATGAAGCCAAAGGTGACGAATTGAGCGGTATTACTGGTGCAAAGGCTGGTGATATCTTCCTTAGTGAAAAGGATGATAAAGGCAAATGGAGTACACCGAAGGCTATAGAGTCTGCATTGAATACAGAGGCTGATGAGGGTACGCCTGCTTTCTCTGTCGATGGGAGGGAAATGTATATTACACAGTGTTTGACCGACCCAAGCAATCCTCGCTATGCCCAAATTTCAGTAAGTAATCGCTCTGATGCAGCTTGGGGAAAGGCTAATAAGTTGGAAATTAGTCGTGATACGCTATCGAGTTTTGCACATCCTGCCGTCTCACCAGATGGTAATTGGCTTTATTTTACCAGTGATATGCCTGGTGGAAAAGGTGGTCTTGATATCTGGCGTGTACGTCTGACAGGCGGTACAACGGGAGGTGTTGAGAACCTCGGAGAGCCTATCAATACCCAAGGAGATGAAGAATTCCCTACTTTCCGACCTAACGGTGACCTTTATTTCTCAAGTAATGGACATGGTGGTTTGGGTGGTCTTGATATCTTTATAGCTAAGGTTGGCAACGATCGTCGCTACCACTTGGAACATCCTGGATACCCTCTTAACTCACAAGGTGACGACTTTGGTATGACTTTCGAGGGCATTCATAATCGCGGTTTCTTCTCCTCAAACCGTGGTGATGGTCGAGGTTGGGATCATATCTATAGCTTTGAACTCCCTGAAATCATTCAGACTGTGAAGGGATGGGTCTATGAAATGGATGGTTACGAGCTGCCAGCAGCACAGATATTTATGGTTGGTGATGATGGAACTAACAAGAAGTTAGCTGTCAAAGGAGATGGTTCTTTCGAACAAGAGATAAAGCCTGGTGTTAATTATATCTTCCTTGCGACCTGCAATGGCTACTTAAATCATAAGGAGGAGATTAAGGTTGGGAATGTAGATGATTCTAAAGTATATACCCTTCAGTTTGCTTTAGCAGGTATAAACGTACCTGTTTTGATAGACAATATCTTCTATGACTTTGATAAAGCGACACTTCGACCAGAATCAGAGAAGGCTTTGGACGCTCTTGTCAATCTTCTCAAAGAGAATCTTAACGTAACAATAGAACTCTCGGCTCACACCGATTACCTTGGTTCTGCTGATTATAATAAACGTCTTTCACAACGACGTGCAGATGCCGTAGTAGCTTATCTCACTGCACATGGCATTGTTCGCGACCGTCTTACACCTGTTGGATATGGCAAAGAACGTCCAAAGAAGATTCGTAAGAAGGTTACAGAGAAGTACCCTTGGCTAAAGGAAAACGATGTTCTCACTGAAGATTTCATCAAGAAACTCGATAAGGAGAAGCAAGAAATAGCCAATCAATTGAACCGCCGTACTGAGTTTACAGTGCTTCGAACCACATATGGTATGTTTGATGAGAAGGGAAACCTTAAGCAACAGCCAAAACCAAAGAAAAAAGAAAGTCTTGATGACGATGGAATGATTATCATTAACATTCCCTAAACATATGATAAAAGATAAGAGCCGACAATGTCAGGCAGCACAATCTCCTTGTTCTTTAGACCCAAATGGGCAAGAAGTAAGGACTATAGAAGAAGTTAAAGAAAGACTTCCTCTTGCCTTTACTGATTATACTCGTAGTCTTTTTGGTGATAACCTTTATCATACATTCCTAAAAGGATTGGACGAAACAGCACCGGTGAGTATACGTCTTAATCCCTTTAAGTTGGCAGAAACGACTCATAAAGTTAATCCAGAGTTGAATCCTCATCCTATTCCTTGGTGCAAGGATGGCTATTGGTTGGAAACAAGACCTAACTTTACGTTTGACCCACTACTTCATGCTGGGGCTTATTATGTGCAAGAAGCATCATCTATGTTTCTATCTCATGTATTACAACACTTGGTAAAACAGCCAGTTATGGCACTCGATCTCTGTGCTGCACCAGGTGGTAAAACAACTTGCGCACGTACGTCCTTACCTGCTGGCTCCTTCCTTTTCTCTAACGAACCGATTGGAAAACGTGCACAAATATTAGCAGAGAACGTTCAAAAGTTTGGTCATGAGGATGTTGTTGTTACGAACAACTACCCTCGTGATTATAAAAAGTCAAAGCTTGGTTTTGATGTTATCATTGCCGACGTTCCTTGCTCTGGTGAAGGAATGTTTCGTAAAGATCCACAATCAATAGAGGAATGGAGTCTACAGAATGTAGAGAACTGTTGGCAACTTCAGCGTAGTATTATTGCTGATATATGGGACAACTTAAAGCCTGGAGGTATTCTTATTTATTCAACTTGTACCTTTAATGCACATGAAGATGAAGAGAATATTGCGTGGATTCTCAACGAATATGAAGCTGAACTCCTCTCTGTGCCTACAGAAGAGGCATGGAATATAACAGGTTCACTCATTGATAACCCACTTAAAGACGGTCGGGAATTTCCAGTTTATCGCTTTATTCCAGGTAAGACACGTGGAGAAGGAATCTTTATGGCTATCATTCGTAAGCGTGGAGAGAACAAGACGCTTATCAATAAGATAACTATTGATGTTGATAAAGCAATCACAGAAGCTCGTAAACGTCTTCGTATTCTCTCGCATGGTGTAAAAGAAGGAATGCAAAAAGGGAAGAATGTTATTCCTGACCATACGTTAGCACTCTCCTTTTCAACTGATAAATCGGCTTATCCTAATGTAGAGGTTGATTATCAAACAGCTATCTCTTATCTTCGTCATGAGGCTATTGTACTATCTTCTGATGCTCCACGTGGTATCGTTCTGCTTACTTATAAAGGCTATCCAATAGGCTTTGCAAAGAACCTCGGAAACCGTGCAAACAATCTTTATCCACAAGAATGGCGCATAAAGAGTACACATATACCAGAGGAGCCTATGGTTCTTTTATAATGTAAATCTCAACAAGAAAAATCCAGAAAACAATATATCCCTATAATATATTAGAAATAAACGAACAATTATGCAACAATATTTAAACCTCCTCAACCGCATCCTCACGGAAGGAACACAGAAAGGTGATAGAACCGGAACAGGAACTTTATCCATTTTTGGTCATCAAATGCGCTTTGACTTGCGCGATGGCTTTCCACTGTTGACAACTAAAAAGCTTCATTTGAAGAGTATTATTTATGAATTACTTTGGTTCTTACGTGGTGATACGAATGTACACTACCTACAAGAACATGGTGTAAGGATTTGGAATGAGTGGGCTGATGAGAACGGTGAACTTGGTCCAGTCTATGGTCATCAGTGGCGTTCATGGCCTGATTACAAGGGAGGTACAATCGATCAAATTAAGAATGTGGTGGAGATGATCAAGCATAATCCTGATTCACGTCGTATGTTGGTCACAGCATGGAACCCTGCTGAGGTGGAAGATATGGCTCTCCCACCCTGCCACTGTCTCTTCCAATTCTATGTTGCAGATGGTAGATTATCGCTCCAACTCTATCAGCGTTCGGCAGATAGTTTCCTCGGTGTCCCTTTTAACATTGCATCATATGCTCTCCTTTTGCAAATGATTGCACAGGTAACAGGTCTTGAGGCTGGTGAGTTTATCCATACAACAGGTGATACACATCTCTATCTAAACCATCTTGAACAGGCTAAACTCCAGCTTACTCGTGAGCCACGTCCACTGCCAAAGATGAAGATTAATCCTGATGTAAAGGATATCTTTGATTTTAAGTATGAAGATTTTGAACTGATTGGTTACGATCCGTTGCCACACATTCCGGGAGTAGTTGCAGTGTAAAGGAAGCCTCCCCCAACCCCTCCGAAAGGAGGGGAGTGCAAATAGAAAGTAGTTGGAGTATGAAAATTAATCAATTCTCTCAACTTCTAAAATAGTATATTAAATTAGTCAAGAATTTTAAATCCTTCACCAAACTGATGCTTAATCAGTACTCCCCTCCTTTGGAGGGGTTGGGGGAGGTCCAAAAACACCATTATGGAAATAAATATCATTGCTGCAGTAGCAGCCAATCGTGCCATTGGTTATCAGAATGATATGGTCTATTTCATTAAAGAAGACCTTAAGCGTTTTAAGCAACTAACAACAGGACATACTGTTATCATGGGGCGTAAGACCTTCCATTCATTACCAAAAGGTGCTCTGCCTAATCGTAGAAACATTGTACTCAGTAGAACGGAAACAGACTTCCCTAACTGCGATGTCTACTCTTCACTTGTAGAAGCGCTTAAATATATTGGGGCAGAAGAAAAAGCTTTTATCATTGGTGGAGCCAGTCTTTATAAAGAGGCACTTGCTATAGCAGACCATCTCTACCTCACAGAGATAGCTGCTACTCCTCCACAAGCAGATGTTTTCTTCCCAGAATATAATGATGATACGTGGGTTGTAGAATCATGTGAGGAACGTCCTGCTGCTGACGATAATCCTGCATACGCATTTGTAAACTATGTGAGGAAATAATCTTCAGCCCAAACTCCTGTCCTCCAGAGAGGAGAATAACAAGTATTGAGTTGTATAGTAACATAACTAAATATACAAGATAACTTATTTTTAAAAGCTCCTAACATAGGAGCTTTTTGTATAAAAGTTTGTTTCCAACTTACTATTTGTTAGATATTTTCCATAGTTGTAATTCTAATACATACTCTTTTAGCTTCTAAAAGATGCCTAATTGGCTTTCAATAGATGCCCTTTTGACCTCTAACTAACGCCCTTTTGAGCCCTTACTAAGCACCTTTTAAAATGCAAGTTTATAACTATCTGTATTTCTGTAAGTTACAAACGCATAAGAAAGAAGTGTTTTTTGATTTCCTGCAATTTATAAACTAAAGGTAAACAAACAAAACATAAAGGGAGAAAACT
>ERZ1674165.270-NODE-270-length-9123-cov-2.313961_pt1 | contig 9123 bp, 9 predicted proteins | sample MGYA00581302_ERZ1674165 | MGnify/ENA primary metagenome ERZ1674165 (study PRJEB41354, sample SAMEA4873305) | human saliva metagenome | biome: human-associated habitat [ENVO:00009003]; feature: mouth environment [ENVO:08000002]; material: saliva material... | reverse complement strand
GCCCTCTACTACCCGCTACTGCTAGAAGGTAACGCCTTGGCTTTGGCGTACTACCAGCGAGCGCAAGGCGTACCGAAAAGCGAAGAGAACACTATTACTCAGTCGCTCCCCAAAAAGCATCTGGAAGACGTTATGCAAGCCGCCCTACTTGGAGCTTTAGACTTTTCCCGCCCCTGGCAGATTACAGTTTCACCCGAGCGCACCGTTACTATGAATAAGTTACTAAAAGTGGAGCAGTTCAAACGGGCGTACAAACGCATGGGGGTACCCGACATTTCCACCCTGTACGCACCATTTGAAGAGTAAAACTCTAACCGCGCATCTTCCCCTGTTAAGGAGCCCCCTTGTTTATTGAAGCCCTGAACCTACGCTTACACCCAGCCGTGATGTTTCAAGTTGTATGCGGCACTCTTGTAGCCCTGTACTGTATTGGGGACGGGTTGGTGTATAAGATGCGGGGTGGGAGCCCACGTGCGTGGAAACATCGAGAGGATAAGCTGACGTTCCTGTGTGTAGTGGGTGTTGGCGCTTCTCTTGCAACAGCTCTCTTTGCGGGGTGGGATATATTTTGGGCTTTGATTATTACGGCTTGCCTTGCAATAGTCCCCGTGCTGTTTATTTCTCTCCTGTACACGTTTAAAGAAGCGTATTTTGTGAACCGCCGAAAGAAGAAGCTAAAGTCGAAGAAGCAGGGGCAGGACGACGAGTATCTGCATGTTATGCTTATGTTCGCCGGTTTCGTACTTACACATGTTGCGTTGCTTCTTGTTGCCGCCGCACACACAACCCCCTACACACCGGAAGCCAGTAAGCCTAGCGATAATAAAACTGTCGCCGCCTATAGGGGCGATAGGCTCACACCCTCAGATACCGAGGCGAAAAGTGAGCTTATCGGGTTGATTACCCATAAAACGTCGGGGGATTCAAACACTACGGAAAAGAACCCGTACTATAGCTGGCAGGAACGCACCAGCGACGGCGAAATCAGGAACATGTACAAGAGGCAGAGTTATGTCTTTTACGGTGATAAAAGCAACACCGCCATTAACCTGCACGTTGAAGAAGTGCAGATAGTAGAAGACCAGGAACCGGGTACAGCCCCGTACATTATCCACCAGGTGATTTACGCCGTCCCCGCAACATACAAAGACGGCGAGCCCCTATGTACAGCTTCCAAAGTCAAGGCGGACGGCTGTACACAAAACGCCTGGGCAGACCACACCAAAGCAACCATCCACCTCCCCAAGGGCACATACGCAACGTATGTTACAGAGGCGCAGTAAGAGAAAGAGAGGAAACGAAATATGAGTGTTCTTGAAACGATAGTTATCTACCCCGTAGCCGCGTTCTTAGCACTGCACGGTATCTGGTTCCTGCTTACTATGCTCCACGCCCACCGTTATAGGGGGTTGGCGGCACAGTACCGTAAAGCGTATGCAAAAGCTTTAGAGAAGATAGCCGCTCACCGTGAGCTACTGGAAGCACGAAGTGAGAACGGTGACCAGGCGGCTAAAGCGGAGCTTGATGCGTTGCTTAGTAGGCATAACTGGTTCTGGGAGCGGTACGACACAGAGTTTGTTGAGAGTTGGATGCCGGATGAGCTGACAGCCCAGTACAAAGATGACACGCGAGAAACGTTCCTTGTGGCTCACTTGGGGCTCGGGTATATTATCTACGGTTGTTTGTTTCTCATTTTCGCTTCATTGGGTGCTTTCTGGCTCGGTGCGGTGTTTCTTGTCGAAGGTTTCATTATTGCGGCTCTTTTTCTTGACCACTACGAGACACACCCGACAGTGCTTCCTGTTCAAGTCGCTTTAGGCACTGTTGTGATAACCCTTGTCACTGTTTTCGGTGCGGGTTCTTTAGCTTTCACGTCAGCGCCCGCGTCCTATATTGCGCATCATAGTGAGAAAGCGCTCTATGTTACCGATAGTGGCGGGTACGGGGACACGCCAGCACGTTTCAAACTAGAGGGTAAGGTGACGAAGAAAGTTTATACCAGCTCTGATGTGTTGAAGTTCAGCTGGTCAGAGCAAACCCCCGCAGGCTCGAAGGCGTTTGAGAACTACTATCCAGCCGATAAAGAGAAAGAGGTTCACATTATTGACGACCTCAAAGCAGGGGAGGAGCCCTATGTGGTGCATCAGCAGGTGTTTGACGTACTAGATAGCTACCGTGACGGCAAGGAAAGCATGTGTGAGTATTCCGGCTGGGGTATCCCGCCGTGTTTCCATAGGAACGCTTGGAAGACCCGTGACCGCGCCTATATACACATCCCAAAGGGTACATACGGTGAGTATGTGTACGCAGAGGATAAAGGCGTGCATGATGATGGGGTAGCCCGCGCTGTTGAACGTGTTATAGGCGATGCAAAGTAAAAAGGCGTACACAGAATGAAGTAGTAGGGACTGAGAAACCAGATAGTTCTCAGCCCCTACTACTTTTTTAAGCTACTTTCTGTGCCACACCCTCACATTACAGCTTCTCGCAGTAATCGTTAAAACATGTGCTACTATAGATATAGATTTTAATTTCGATAACTGAAAGGGAGCACCATGCCTAACAACAAACGTTACCTAAAAGACCCGCGTTTCACAGCTGAAAACCTAACCATTGACGACGCATCTAACTGCTACGCCGAAGGCGCATCCCGCGTAACGCTACGCAACACAAACATTACCAGCTCCTCAATTGGGGCGTACACGGGAGATATTATGGTCATTGGTGGAAATCATCACGACCTGAAAATTACTACCTATGTCCCTACAGGCACTGTCAATGTGCATGTTGAGGGCAATATTCACACGAACAGTGTAACCATTAACCCTCGCTGTAACCTCACCCTAAAGGGAGCCTGGAAACTCGACGGTGCATGCTTCACTGGGAGCCTAGCGGCTAACGTCGAGTCCCTAGATAGCAAGGAAACCTATAAGGAAGAGCACTATTACGCCCCCGTGGAAGACGTTGAAGAAGCCTGGAGGGATGGGTATGTCCTAAGTATGCTTTTCTATGATTCTAGTTACGCTACACAGGCACTCCTGGAAGGCGCTTATAAGATTCACCAGTTCTGCGTAGCCCCGGAAGTACATACTTTGGAGACGTGCCGCTGTGGACTCTACTACCCGCTCATGCTCCTTGGGGAGGATTTGGCTGTGTTCTACTATATGCTGGCAAACCCCCATCTAGCGGAGTATGTGCCTGACGCTGTTAGCTCTCTGCCTAAAGGCTTTCTTGAGGATGAGCTGAACACCCTGTTTAATAAGATTTTTTACAATTTTTATAATACAGACGACGGTAACGGCAAGCGCATAAATAGCAACCTGAAGGACACACTCCTTACCTATGGAATTAGTGCCCCTGAGATGCTTTTCCTCAGCAATTAAACCGCCAGCTACTGAAAGGAAAGAAAAGCCATGTTTGACAACCCGAACATCACGCTGGATAACGCTATACTAGAGCCACCGTGTGAAATGAAAGAGATAATCAAGGGAATTGGTAACGGGCGAATCAACTTTAAGAACACAACCATCCTTAGAGGCTTCGATGGCTGGTGGGGCGCTATCACTGTTAATGATAACGCCACCCTAAATATTGATGGAGGCACCCACAAGGGTCTGACGGTTTGCACCTATGCTGGTTTTATTCCACACCAAAGCGTGAACAACCCCGCCACCTTTAACATTACTGGTAACGTGAGCTCCGAGGAACTAACCATCATGCCTAGTGTCTGTCAAGGGTACACGCCTCTAAACCGCAGGCGACATAATATGAAGCTACAGGGCTCCTGGTCTGCTTACAAGGTGAAGCTTTGGGGTAACCTGGGTATCAATATGACCACGCCCGCACATAAGGAAACCGCCTCCTACGGTTCCGGTTCTGCGCCGGGTTGGTTCCAGGACGATACACCCGCCATTGTTATGCGTAACGTCCGGCTGGCGTTCAATCTTGAAGAGCTCGTCACTACCGGAACACCTGATGATAGGGATTCTGTGTTTGTAGAATCTCTTGCCCTTAGCCAGAAGCTTCTAAAGTCAGGCACCACTATTCACCAGTTCTGTGCTCTCATGGATACGCATAAGGATGAGTCTTGTCGTTGCGGCTTATACTACAGCCTGCTACTCATCCGTGAACCTCTAGCTATCGCGTACTATCTGCGTCACAACCCCGCTCTAGCACATCTAGAGCCTGAGCCTCTACAGGCTGTTTCTGAAAATATGCTTGAGGATGCTTTACGTGAGAAGCTGTTCTCCCTTACGCCTGTAACGGGCGCTGTTAAGGTGCGGTACGTTTCTAGGGGTCGGTTTGAATCAGCTATCAAGAAGTACACTGTAGAGAATATTAACCTGTTCTGGAGTGAATACCCAGACGGAGGTGCGCATGTGTTAGAAGCATACATGGGGAAGCAGTAACCCAGGCGATAGTTAAAACATGTGGTAAAATGTTGTGCAGGGGCTTGGTTTCAACCGTGGAAGCCGAGCCCCAGCACAACATTTAATCTCTCTAGAAAGGAGCCCCCAATGGTTCACCCAGCTATTGTGAATTTCGGGGAAGGCATCACATGGGGCGATGTTATTGAAGCAGAGCACCCGGACTCTATTACGCTAGATGACACAATTCTTCACTTTGAACGGTTCTATGGTGAGCCTCGAATTAGTACAAAAGGGGAGGGTAAGCTCCTTATTCAAGGTGGCGTTCACGTAGACCCGCTCATCTTGAGCAACACGCAACATATCGAAATTACGGGCAATCTTTTTTCACACAACCTCATAATTCCGCGCACCTCCCAGAATGACAGTAAATCCATGTCGCTACGTGGTTTCTGGGGAAGCGCAAACGCTGGTTTTCGCGGGAACCTCGGGCTCGACTTTGATGTGCCTGTAATGGATGCCGAAAAGCTGGAACATCACCTCGAACGGGATAGCGAAAAAGCGTGGTCTGCCAACAAGCCCACCCCTGGTACACCCCTCCCGTCTGTAATCTTTAAAGCACAACTCGTCAGCTATTCCTTGCCCGATTACCTTGGTTTCAAGACCGAAAAAGCTGAAACCATGTACATTATTTCCAGCTTTGAGGTGGCGTGGAATGTTCTAAATAAGGCAACGGAAATAAGGCAGTTCTGTGCCTATAAAGACATTCATACTCGCCCTAACTGCCGGTGTGCCCTGTATCATGGGTTACTTATCACTGGTGACGTTATCGCAACCGCTTACTATCTTCGCGCTACCCCCACCCTGGAACAGTATGAGCCTCAGCCTTTACAGACCGTCCCCGTGCGGACGCTAGAAGACCTCCTAGAGGAAAAACTCAGGCACCTCGCGCAAACCTACACGACACGAGATGAAATTGCAGAATACGCGGTAGCGAACGCTCTAACTAAGGAAAGCTTCACAAAGCATATGATGCAGTTTGGGGTTAGCAACCTAGATGCCCTATGGAACCCAGACGCTGACCCAGCGGGTGTATGGGTGTCACAAACTTAAAGCACCATTGGCAATACTCTACCGTTAGTAAACAGACGAAAGGAACACACAAATGAGTAACCCTAACCATACTCTGATTAACTGTAAATACGACCCAACTCTTGTACACATGAACGGGCGAGGTGCTATCGCAGTCAAAAATACCACTTTAACCTTTGGCTCCAGATTAACGGCACACGAACACTCTACACTCTCTATTGAAGGCGGCTCACACATCGGTATAGATGCTCTCACCGGCTTCCGTGACAGTGTTGTGCTCACTAAAGCCCGCGACTGGTACACCCCTACCGACTATGCACCCCACAGAGAAAAGCCGGTGCGTGTAGAAATTGAAGGTGATATCCACACCTATCACGCGGCTATTGGCGAGCCGACACGGAGCGGACATGGTGACGATGTTTATGACACAGCCAGCGTGAACCTTCATATACGGGGCACTTGGAGTATGACGAATGTCCATCTCTGGGGAAACCTTGGGTTTGACCTTGAAACAGATAAAGTAGAACCCGTAGAGAATATGCTGAATATGCCGCTGGCAACTATTAACCATTTAAAGGGTAACGGCGCGCCAGACATGGTGCCGCAGATAATTCTTAAACGCGGGCACGCAAGCTACAATCTGTGGTATCTCATGAACCAGTTCTCGCCCCGCGAGCGCAACGAAGTCTTTACCCAGACTCTAGGGGTTGCGCGGCAGGTTCTCCAAAGCGGATGTACCATCAACCAGTTCTGCGCTTTCAAGGACATCCACGCTAACCCTCATTGCCGTTGCGCCCTCTACTACCCTCTACTGTTTGAGCGCAACCTCCTGGCACTCACCTATTTCTTGCAAGCGGCTGAACATACTAGGCAGTATGTGCCTGAGAGTTTGTCGAGTATCCCTATTCGGATGGTTGAAGATTCTCTAGACAAAACTGTTCTAGCCCACCAGGGGGGCGGGTACAATTATCACGCTCTAGAAGGCTCTGACATGCACCCGTCAGATTTTGTGCGTAAATTCTCTAAGCCACGTTTCATGGCGTTCTTAAAGAGCGTAGGCATCACTGATGCGTCCGTGCTGTGGCGCGCCCCGTGAACCGGGTAATGACCCCCCTATGTTTTTAATATTGAAAGGAAACACATGTCCCCCGTTTACTACAACTACATCAATTGCAAAGGCGGAAGTACCCCCAGAAAGTCCTCTTTTGGAGATGGTACCGTCACCGTCAGAAATGCTGTACTAAACTCAACCTCTGGATTTGGTTGCGCAAGAATGACAAAAATAACGGTAACAGGCGGCGCTCACATCATGTTTAACGTCATCATGGGAGCCCATAACTATGTTGTCCCGCCTGACCAGCTTAATAAGCGTTACAACAAGCCCGAAGATAGCGGTAAAATTTTTGAGGTAGATATTAGTGGCAATATCTGCACTTACGCCGCCTACGTTTACTCGAACCAGGACTACTCCGGCTCCTTCATGCATGACGCTTCACACCTAAACCTACACCTGCGCGGAACCTGGAGCATGCGTGACACGCAACTTTGGGGCAACCTTGGGTTTGACCTGGAAACATCAAACGAAATCACGCTAAACAACTTAATGAAGCGCCCAGACGATGAAAGTCCGGTGTACCTTTTAGCGGATGGCTACCCTGAAAAAGTGCCCGAGGTGATTTTCAACGATGTTGAACCCGACTACAGCCTCTGGCAGTTAGTCACCTACCTTGACACAGAGAGGGACGCTGTAGAGAAGGTTTACTGCAACACACTAAAAGCCGCCCAGCAGGTTCTTGAGAGTGGTTGCACGATTAACCAGTTCTGCGCTTTCAAGGATGCACATTACCGCCCCAGCTGTCGATGTGCGCTCTACTACCCGCTACTGCTTGAGCTTAATCCTCTAGCTTTGATGTATTTCTTGGATGCCGGTGTACATACGAAGCAGTACGTATCAGAACTATATAACAGCATCCCGCGTGCGCAAGTTGAGGACACGCTAAAGACCGCTATCTCGAAGCGCCCTGTTAGGCTTACCCGCACCGAGTATGGTACAGAGATATTTGAGGCTCCTATGGAAGCTAAAGCAGTCCGGAGAGTTACTCGGGCACGGTTTGATAAGTTCCTCAAGGAGGCGGGCGCTGAAAAAGCTTCCTTGCTGTGGCGCGCCCCGTAGCTTCCCTAGCTACATTCAATAACCTAAAAAGAGTGGGACATATGGTATTATTACAGTAAAGAAGATTGAAGCTCTTCAAGTACTGAAAGGAACCGCATGTCCCACTCTAAATACACGTTCGCTGACTGCGTTGGTGAAATACCCGATGTGCCCGCCTACGGTGAAGGCGCGGTTAAAGTTACGGGTGCCGCCGTCACAAACACAACACGCTTGGGTGGTTATGAGAACACAGAGATAACGCTAAGAGGCGGCGCGCATCTTCTAACCACCGTTCACATCAGTGCGCCTGAATCTGACGCGCACCCCAAGCTAAGAAACAACAGCTACAACACCCCTGACGAGGTTAAAGAGGGAAGCTCAAAAATCTTTCGTGTAGATATTGGGGATAATGTAAGCTGTTTCAAGTCAAACATTATCTCAGCGGCGAATATCACCCACGCTTGTGCGCGTGACGCTTCACGACTGAACATTCATCTGCGTGGAACATGGAGCATGAGCAGAGTACGTATCTGGGGTAACGTAGGTTTTGACCTTGAAACTGAAAAACGCATCCCGTTAGAGCACCTCATGGATGTACACCCTGGTTCTGTGAAGAATCTTAGGGAACTAGGCTACCCCCAGGAAGTTCCTGAGATTATCCTCCATTACGTCGAAGCTGATTACAGCGTATGGCAACTGGTAGACAATTTCGATAAAGACGATAGCGAAGACGTGTACCGGAACACCCTAAACGCCGCTCAGCAGGTTCTCAATAGTGGTTGCACGATTAACCAGTTCTGTGCTTTCAAGGACGCACATGACCGCCCTAATTGCCGTTGCGCTCTCTACTACCCGCTACTACTCGAGATGAACCCGCTGGCGTTGCAGTATTTTATAAAGGCGGGAGCGCATACGCGGGAGCTGGGAGTGATTAGCGTGGTTGGCGTTACTAACATGCAACTTGAAGATGCGCTTAATCAGCTGGTTCTAGCACGTGATGTAGAACGGATTCGTTACAGGTATCAGCGTGGCAGAATGGAGGAGCCGGTGAAGGTTGTGCGTCGTGTTACGCCAGCCCGGTTTGAGAAGTTCCTCAAAACCGCTGGTATCAAGGAGGCGAAGATGCTCTGGCGTGCCCCGTAACCTACCCCAGACGCTACACAATACACATGTACCACATGTGCCGTTTAAAACTATTTATAGGCGGCACATGTGGTACAATTTTTCTATACCAGCACTTATCTAGGAAGGGGAAATAGCCATGTCTACCCAGCGTCAGAACCTCATTATCGAGAACAGTAAGATTGATGACAACACCCTTAAAGGGGTACCTGTGAGGCTGGAAGACGCTCACGGTACCGTAACTTTCAAAGAGTATCAACTAAGGCTACATAACCTGTAAGCTACGTTTCCTTGATTGAGTGCCGCCTTACTGGTCTCCGAGGCACCGTATGTGCCCCAGTCCGCTAGAACCCTGGTATCCACGCAAATTGCTCGTACCCTAGCGGGGCG
>ERZ1674165.269-NODE-269-length-9163-cov-2.828942_pt1 | contig 9163 bp, 9 predicted proteins | sample MGYA00581302_ERZ1674165 | MGnify/ENA primary metagenome ERZ1674165 (study PRJEB41354, sample SAMEA4873305) | human saliva metagenome | biome: human-associated habitat [ENVO:00009003]; feature: mouth environment [ENVO:08000002]; material: saliva material... | reverse complement strand
ATCGAAGCCGCCCTGATCGTCGGCATTGTTGCCAGTTTTTTGAAACAGTCGGGACACAGCGAGCTGATGCCGAAGGTTTGGCTGGGCGTGTTTTTGGCTTCGGTCATGTGTTTGGGTATTGGTTACGGCATTCATTCCGCTACCGGCGAGATTCCGCAAAAAGAACAGGAATTGGTGGTCGGCGCCATCGGCCTGGTGGCTGTGGCGATGCTGACGTACATGATTTTGTGGATGAAGAAGGCCGCGCGTTCGATGAAACAGCATCTTCAGGATTCTGTTCAGTCGGCCTTAAACCGCGGCAGCGGCCAGGGTTGGGCCTTGGTCGGCATGGCGTTTTTGGCTGTGGCGCGCGAAGGTTTGGAGAGTGTGTTTTTCCTGCTGGCCGTGTTCCAGCAAAGCCCGACGTGGTCTATGCCGATAGGCGCGGTATTAGGGCTGTTGGTGGCGGTTGTCATCGGTACGCTGATTTATCAGGGCGGTATGCGCCTGAACTTGGCGAAGTTTTTCCGTTGGACGGGCGCGTTTCTGATTGTGGTGGCGGCCGGTCTGCTGGCCGGTTCATTTCGTGCGCTGCATGAGGCCGGCGTATGGAATGTGATGCAGGACATCGCTTTTGATACATCGAAATATTTGCATGAAGACAGCCCTTTAGGCGTGCTGCTCGGCGGTTTCTTCGGCTATACCGACCACCCGACCGAAGGCGAAGTCCTGATTTGGCTGCTGTATCTGGTTCCCGTCATGATTTGGTTTTTGCGCGGCAGTGCGCCAGCAAAAACGTTAACTAAATAAGAAGGAAGTAAAATGAAAAAATTCAATCTGACTGCTTTGTCTGTAATGCTGGCTCTGGGTTTGACCGCGTGTCAGCCGCCTGAAGCCGAAAAAGCCGCGCCTGCCGCTTCAGGCGCATCCGCTGCCGCCAATGCCGACGGTTCGGTCAATATCGGTGTGAACGATACTGCCTGCGAACCGATGGAATTGACCGTCCCCAGCGGCCAAGTCGTGTTCAACATTAAAAACGACAGCGGCCGCAAGCTGGAATGGGAAATCCTGAAAGGCGTGATGGTGGTGGACGAGCGTGAAAACATCGCCCCGGGTTTATCCGACAAAATGACCGTTACCCTACTGCCGGGCGAATACGAAATGACTTGCGGCCTGTTGACAAATCCGCGCGGTAAGCTGATTGTTACCGACAGCGGCTTCAAAGACACTGCCAACGAAGCGGATTTGGAAAAACTGTCCCAACCGCTCGCCGACTATAAAGCTTACGTTCAAGGCGAGGTTAAAGAGCTGGTGGCGAAAACCAAAACCTTTACCGAAGCCGTTAAAGCCGGCGACATTGAAAAGGCCAAATCCCTGTTTGCCGCCACCCGCGTCCATTACGAACGTATCGAACCGATTGCCGAGCTTTTCAGCGAACTCGACCCCGTCATCGATGCGCGTGAAGACGACTTCAAAGACGGTGCGAAAGATGCCGGATTTACCGGCTTCCACCGTATCGAACACGCCCTTTGGGTAGAAAAAGACGTATCCGGCGTGAAGGAAATTGCAGCCAAACTGATGACCGATGTCGAAGCACTGCAAAAAGAAATCGACGCATTGGCGTTTCCTCCGGGTAAGGTGGTCGGCGGCGCGTCCGAACTGATTGAAGAAGTGGCCGGCAGCAAAATCAGCGGCGAAGAAGACCGTTACAGCCATACCGACTTGAGCGACTTCCAAGCCAATGTGGAAGGCTCCAAAAAAATCGTTGATTTGTTCCGTCCACTGATCGAAGCCAAAGACAAAGCGTTGTTGGAAAAAACCGATGCCAACTTCAAACAGGTTGAAGACATTTTGGCGAAATACAAAACCCCGAACGGTTTCGAGCTGTATGACAAACTGAGCGAAGAAGACCGCAAAGCCCTGCAGGCGCCAATTAATGCCTTGGCAGAAGACTTGGCCAAACTGCGCGGCATTTTGGGTTTGAAATAAGATAACGCGTTTTCAGACGGCCTTTGGATATTGAAAGGCCGTCTGAATCTTATTGTCGCCCACACAAAATATGCTTGAAAACCGACCTTACTTCACACGATTGCAATCTTTCCGTTCCCTGCCAAGGAGCAGACCATGAGCCAAAACAAACAACCGGAGCAACCCGAAAAACGAACCCTTTTCAAAACTGCCCTTGCCGCCGGCGCCATCGGCGTTGCCGGTTATTTTGCCGGTAAAAAACAAGGCGAAGCCGCCGCCGAAACCCAAAACAACCAACATTCCGAGCTGGCCTATCCGTGTTATGGCGAGCATCAGGCAGGCATCGTTACGCCACACCAGCTCTTCGGCATCATGTGTGCCTTTGATGTTACCGCCAAAGACGCCAAACAACTTGAAAACCTGTTCCGCGCCCTGACCGCCCGCATCGAATTCCTCACCCAAGGCGGCGAATACCAAGACGGCGATGACAAGCTCCCGCCTGCAGGCAGCGGCATTCTCGGCAAACAATTCCGTCCCGACGGGCTGACGGTTACCGTCGGCGTCGGCAGCAGCCTCTTTGACGACCGCTTCGGCCTCAAAGACAAAAAGCCGAAACACCTGCAGGAAATGCGCGACTTCCCCAACGACAAACTCCAAAAATCTTGGTGCGACGGCGACCTCAGCCTGCAAATTTGCGCATTCTCCCCCGAAACCTGCCAAGCCGCCCTGCGCGACATCATCAAAAACACCGCCCAGTTTGCCGTCATCCGCTGGAGCATAGACGGTTGGCTCCCTAAAGCCGAACCCGGCGCCATTGCCGCGCGCAATCTTTTAGGTTTCCGCGACGGCTCCGGCAATCCCAAAGTCGAAGATCCCAAAGTCGCCGATCAAGTCCTGTGGACGGGCGTTGCTGCCAACAGCTTGGACGAACCGGCATGGGCGAAAAACGGCAGCTATCAGGCCGTCCGCCTTATCCGCCACTTTGTCGAGTTTTGGGACCGCACCCCGATGCAGGAACAAACCGATATTTTCGGCCGGCGCAAATACAGCGGCGCGCCCATGGACGGTAAAAAAGAAGGCGACACCGCCGATTTCGCCAAAGACCCCGACGGCAAAATCACGCCCAAAGACAGCCATATGCGCCTTGCCAACCCGCGCGATCCGGAGTTTATGAAAAAACACCTGCTCTACCGCCGCGCCTTCAACTACTCGCGCGGCCTCGCCGCCAACGGCCAGCTCGATGTCGGTTTGGTGTTCATCTGCTATCAGGCCAACCTTGCCGACGGCTTCATCTTCGTGCAAAACCTGCTCAACGGTGAGCCGCTGGAGGAATATATCAGCCCGTTTGGCGGCGGCTATTTCTTCGTCCTGCCGGGTGTCGAAAAAGGCAGCTTCCTCGGCAAAGAACTTTTGGGCGTATAAATCCGCCGATGGTTTGAATAGATAAAAAGGCCGTCTGAAACCTGATTTCCAGATTTCAGACGGCCTAAGTTTTTGCTATCAAACCAAATGTTCTGCCAATAAAGCCAATGCGTATTCGACGGCTTGCGCCCTTACTGCTTCGCGATCGCCCGTGAATAGCGCGGTTTGCTCAAACGAACCTTCGGGCGTGGCCAGGCCGAACCAGACTGTGCCGACCGGTTTGGCCGCGCTGCCGCCGCCGGGGCCAGCGATGCCGGAAATACTTAAGGCGTAATCTGCCTGCGCGACGGCTTTTGCGCCGCGTGCCATTTCATAGACGGTCTCGCGGCTGACTGCGCCGTGTTTCAGCAAGGTGTCGGGCATGACGCCGAGGCGGTCTTGTTTGGCTTGGTTGCTGTATGTGACGAAGCTTTGGTGAAACCACTGCGAGCTGCCGGGAATGGAAGTCAGCGCACCTGCAAGCAGGCCGCCGGTGCAGGACTCGGCGCAGGTAACGGTTTGACGGCGGCTGGTCAGGTGTTCGGCGATGGTTTGCAGATGAGACATGGCGGCTCCTTATGGAAAGGGTGGAATGGGGCGGGCGTTTGACCCGCCGGGTTTCAGACGGCCTAAAAGCTGAAATCAGTCTTTCGGCTGAATGAGGTGGACATCACATTGTGGGAATGGGATGTTGATGTTGGCTTCGCGCAGGTTTTCAACCACTTGTTCGTTCAGGGCGAATCGGAACGGGCCGAGGTTTTCTTCTTGCGTCCACGCCCAAAGGGTGATTTCGATGGCGCTGTCGCCAAGGTTGGTAATGTATACGACGGCAGGTCGTTCTTTGGTTTGAACACACAATGGATGCTCGGTTGCCGCTCTCAATACGGCGGCTTTGGCAACTTTTAAATCACAGGCGTAATCGACGCCGACCACGACTTGGGCGCGGCAGAGGGACAGGGAGGAGCGGTTGACGATGCTGTTGCTCATGACCATGCTGTTGGGCAGGACGACTTCTTCGTTGTCCGGCGTGCTCAAAGAGGTCTGCACCATTTTGATTTCGCGGACGATGCCTTCAAAACCGTTGACGCGGATAAAGTCGCCGACTTTAAACGGGCGGAACAGGATAATCAGCGCGCCGGCGGCGAAGTTGGATAGTTGGTCTTTCAAAGATAAAGCCACGGCCAAGCCTGCGCCACCGATCAAGGCGGTCACGGAAGTGGTCGGGATGCCGAGTTTGCCCAGTGCGGCGATGATGACGAGGATCAGCAGGCCGATGTTGGCGACGTTGCCGAGGAAGCTGACCAGCGTTTTATCGACTTTGGCGCGTGTCAACGCGGCTTTCATCAGTGTTACCACGCGCGTGGCGACCCAGCGGCCGATAAAGTAGATAGCTAAGGCGGCCAGCAGGTTGGTACCGAAAGACATGCCGGTTTGAGCGAGGCGTTCCCAGCCGGAGAAGGAGGAGAGGGCTTGAAGATCGAAATTCATAATTGTGTGTGCGTGTGAAGTTGTTTAAAAGGTTATTGTAAAACAAGGCCGTCTGAAAAACTAATGATTTGGTTTTTCAGACGGCCTTGATGTGTTTTTAAGTTTTTCGGTTTAACGTAAAACGGTTTTGCTCCAACGGCTCACCCATTGTTTTTGTTTGGTGTTGATGTCGGCGCGGTTGGGGGAATCGCTGTGTTTCGGGGTTTGGGCAAACTCGAATATTTTGGGCAGCGGCGTGTTTTTGACTGCCGGATAGACCCACATTTCGGCAGGCAGGGCTTTTTGCACGTCGCCGCTTTGCAGCCAGCTTACCAGTTTGGCCGCCAGCTCGGGTTGTTTCGCGCCTTTCAAAACGGCCGCGCCTTCAACTTGGCGGAATGTGCCGCCTTTGAGGAAGAGGTTGCCGGTGGGCGGGGTGCTGTATTTGCCTTTGGAGTAGTGGACCTCGGCCGCCGGGCTGGTGGCATAGCTGACCACGAGGGGGTAGGCACCGCCGTTTTGGGTGAAGTCGGTGTAGTAGGCTTCGCTCCAGCCTTTGGCGACTTTCACGCCGTTTTGGCGCATTTGCGCCCACCATTTGAACGCGCCTTCTTCACCCATGCCGCCAATGTTGGCCAAGAGGAAGGAGAGGCCGGGCGAGGAGGTGGCGGGAGACGGGGTTACCAGAAGGTTTTTATATTCCGGTTTGGTCAAATCTTGCAGGGTTTGCGGCAGGGGCAGTTTTTTCTGTTCAAACCATTTTTTGTCGTAGTTGATGGTGACATAGGCGTAATCGACGGCCAACGCATCGGGCAGGGACGCGGTTACGGGTGCGGATTTGGGTTGGTTGGCGGCGAGGATGCCGGCGGCTTTGGCTTTGCCGATGTTGGCGTTGTCCAAACCGTAAACCGCATCGGCAATCGGGTTGGCCTTGCTCAAAATCAGTTTGTTGAGCATTTCGTTGCCGCTGCCTGCCTTGATGACGGACACTTTGGCATCGTTGGCTTTTTCAAATTGCTCGATGACGGATGGGGGCAGGCTGAAGGATTTGTGCACGGCCAGACGCACTTCGGTTTGGGCGTACAGGTTTGCCGAAGCCAGTAATAGAGCCACTGCGGACAATTTCAGTTTCATTCTCTTTCCTTTGTGCGGGTAAAATACGAAATATCATAACAAAATCTGCATATCAAGGCACGATATGAATCATTCCCCCGTTTGGCTGTTTGACCTCGACAATACTTTGCACAATGCCGAAGCCGGCATTTTCTACATCATCAACCGCGCCATGACCGAATACATGGCAGGCCGTCTGAAGTTTTCCGAAGAGGCCGCCTCCCAACTGCGCCAAGATTATTGGCACCGATACGGCGCGACGCTTGCCGGTTTGCAAATCCACCATCCCGAAGTCGATATTGATGAATTTTTGCGTGAAAGTCACCCGCTTAAGCAAATTTTGGCAAAGGTGGAGGGTATGGATGGAACTGATGACGTTTTAGGCCGTCTGAAAGGGCGAAAAGCCGTATTTTCCAACGGGCCTTCGTTTTATGTCCGCGCATTGGTTGAAGCATTGGGCTTGGAAGCGCATTTTGACGGCTTGTTCGGCACGGACGACTTCAACGTCTGCCGCCTGTTGGGCGTCAATCCCGAACAGTGCATTATGGTGGACGACAGCGCCGACAATCTGCACCAAGCCAAAGCCTTGGGCATGAAGACCGTTTGGTACGGTGAAAAAGCCCATCCGTTGCCATTTGCCGACGGCATAGCGAAAGATATGCAGGATTTGCTTGAATTTTGCACAAAACTGCCGTGAAATTTTTAAAAATCAAGTACAATACACGGTATTGACGACATTTAAAAACAAGGACAACATCATGCGTAAACTCGCTTTAATCCTGACCGCCGCCGCCGTTTTGGCCGGTTGCTCTTGGGAAACCTACACCAACGAATCCGGCCGTACCGCCGTACGCCAAAAATATGCTACCGGCACACCCATTGTTTATCAGGACGGTACTTATTCTAAAAACATGAATTACAACCAGTTCCGCCCAGAGCGCCGCGCCGTCCAATCCAATCAAGCGGAACACGCTGAACGCGGCCAAAACTGGCAAAAACCGCAATTTGCCAACCAACAGCCAGCAACCGAATAACAATATCCCCAAGGCCGTCTGAACTTTTCAGACGGCCTCAAACAACGACAACGGAAACCGTATCATGGCTCAGACAGCTTTAAATATCGTCATCCTCGCCGCTGGCAAAGGCACGCGCATGTACTCCAAAATGCCCAAAGTGCTGCACCGCATCGGCGGCCTTCCCATGGTTGAGCGCGTTATCGACACCGCCGCCTCCCTGAATCCCCAAAACATCTGCGTCGTCATCGGCCACGGCAAAGACCAAGTCTTGGACACCGTCAAACGCGATGTCGTTTGGGTTGAACAAACCGAACAGCTCGGCACTGGCCACGCCGTCAAAACTGCCCTGCCGCACCTGTCTGCCGAAGGCCGCACGCTGGTGTTGTACGGCGACGTTCCCCTAATTGACGCCGCCACCCTCGAAACCCTGCTCGAAGCCGCAGGCAACGAAGTCGGCCTGTTGACCGACGTGCCCAACGACCCTACAGGCTTGGGCCGCATCATCCGCGACAGCAACGGCAACGTAACCGCCATTGTCGAAGAAAAAGACGCCGATGCCGCCCAAAAAGCCGTAAAAGAAATCAACACCGGCATTTTGGTTCTGCCCAACGCCAAACTCGAAGCTTGGTTGAACAGCCTTTCCAGCAACAATGCCCAAGGCGAATACTATCTGACCGACCTCATCGCCAAAGCCGTTGCCGACGGTATTAAAGTTCATCCCGTCCAAGTGCGCGCCTCCCATCTGGCCGCCGGCGTGAACAACAAACTCCAACTGGCCGAACTCGAACGCATCTTCCAAACCGAACAGGCGCAAGAATTGCTCAAAGCAGGCATCACCCTGCGCGATCCGGCGCGTTTTGATTTACGAGGCCGTCTGAAACACGGACAAGATGTCGTGATTGACGTCAACGTCGTCATCGAAGGCGAAGTCGAGCTCGGCGACAACGTCGAAATCGGTGCCAATTGCGTGATCAAAAACGCCAAAATCGGTGCCAACACCAAAATCGCCCCATTCTCCCATTTTGAAGGTTGCGAAGTTGGTGAAAACAACCAAATCGGCCCATACGCCCGCCTGCGTCCGCAAGCCAAACTGGCCGACGACGTACACATCGGCAACTTCGTCGAAGTCAAAAACGCCACCATCGGCAACGGCACCAAAGCCAACCACCTCACCTACATCGGCGATGCCGAAATCGGCAGCAAAACCAACTTCGGCGCCGGCACGATCATCGCCAACTACGACGGCGTGAACAAACATAAAACCGTCATCGGCGACGAAGTGCGCATCGGTTCAAACTGCGTCTTAATCGCCCCCGTAACGCTGGGCAACAAAGTCACGACAGGCGCAGGCAGCGCGATTACCAAAAACGTCGAAGACGGCAAACTCGTCCTCGCCCGTTCACGCCAAACCGTCATCGAAGGCTGGGTGCGTCCGGAAAAAGGCGATAAGAAGTAAAACCGGCCTTTTATTTATTTTCAGACGGCCTTGAGAAACAACAGGCCGTCTGAAGGTAAGAAAGATTTATATATCGTTAACATTAGCAACTTTAATTATGGGGGGACATTGGGTTAGTTTTATTTAAGCGTTATTCAGAGTAAGAAAATTAATGCAGATATGATTAAACGGATCAGTTAAGTGGATATTGTCTATTACAGAAATAATTTATACACGAGGACAGGTAAAGTCGGAGAAAATGAGTATAGGATTATTCGTAAACAGTAAAAAATGATACATACTGAATATTTAGAGAGTAAAAATGAAAAAATATATTTTATTTCTTTTGTTAATTCCATTGATGTCATATGCTCACGCTTCATCTTTTTCTGGCACTTGGTCATATACTGATCAGGTTGGAGATACTGTGGGGGGGAAAGAATTGGTTCTTAAACAGAAGGGTAATTTAGTTACAGGAGTATGGAATGAAGGAATTTCGACAGGTAGCGGAGGAAGTGGAAAATTAAAAGGATATGTGAAGGGCAATAAACTATTTTTAAGTTATTGTTCTGACGAGGGAAATAATTGGTATAAATCTTGCCCCCAATATGATAATAATAGAAGTTATTTTATTATAAAAAATAATAAAATCATTGAATATAATGCGATGAATAATAAAAAATATAAAAAAGGTAATGAATTTATTTTAGTAAAATAATGAATTTAAAGTAAGGAATATTTTTAAAAATATATTTTATGAGCTTGTTCAACCTGTGGGCAACAA
>ERZ1674165.265-NODE-265-length-9293-cov-2.460814_pt1 | contig 9293 bp, 8 predicted proteins | sample MGYA00581302_ERZ1674165 | MGnify/ENA primary metagenome ERZ1674165 (study PRJEB41354, sample SAMEA4873305) | human saliva metagenome | biome: human-associated habitat [ENVO:00009003]; feature: mouth environment [ENVO:08000002]; material: saliva material... | reverse complement strand
TGCTTCGCCAAAAGCTACGCCGACTTACATACATCTAATATATGTCGACACGAGTGGAACGTCATCAGGTGGGCTTACAGGACGCACCCCAAATTATCTGAGCGCTCTGCTTTTTATTAGCCCACAAAGGTGAATAAGCTTTAAAACTTCACCTCTGGTACCTGGTGGGGTGGTAGCGTCACCCCGCGCCGACAAAGCCTGTTCCCCGGCGCTTACGTTGAACGTTCAGTAAGCAGTGTAATTCCGCGCTCACGAATGTTCATTGCGGCTACCCGGTCGTCGTTAGACCTGAAACCGCACTGGCACTCGTAGAACTGGCTACGTTGCTTCCTGTTTCGCTTTCTAAATATACCACAGGCAGGGCACAGGGCGCTAGTCCCGGACGCGGAGACATATAGGACGGAGCATCCCCGCTTTTTCGCTTCTTCACGCAGGGCTTTGTTGAACAGGGCGAAGATAGCGGTAACCATTCTACCCAGGTCAGCCGTAGCGAGGCGTTCTTTCAGGTTGTACGGGACAGAGAGGCGTTCCAAGACGAAAACCGTATCCGACTCTGCGTCTTTAAGGACAGCTTCGACTGTTTCCCTGATTCTTGCGTCTAGCTGGTCACGCCAGCTTTCTGAGATGATTTTGAGACGCTTACGGGCGCTACGGGTGCCTTTCCCTTTCAGTTTCTTACGGAGGTTGCTGTAGGTGACCATCTCATGTTGGAGGGGTGTACCGGCTCCGTGGTGGAACTTAGTAAGCTCCCCGTCGTAGGTGACGGCAAAGAATCGAGTGCCCATATCAATACCCACCACCTTATTCAGGATAACCGGCAGGTCGTATTTAAAGACCCACCCCTGCTCAGCGTCATAAGACAGTGTGCCTGTTGGGGCAATATCTGTACAGGAGTACCCTGCGGGGAGATTCACCCATTCCGCATAGAATTGCTCACCTTTGGAGAAAGCATTGGTGCGGTGGGCTAGGCGGAACTCTAAACCATACTGGTTATCACCATAAAGAGTGACCGTGTAATCTTCACCTAAAGTTACAGGGATGTTATTGAGGGTGTATTTGCGGGGCGCGGGGAACCTGTCGGTACCTGCAACGTGGTTTGCGTATTCTCGGGTCACAGTGTTGAAAGCCCGGAATAGAAGCCCAGGATATTTTTTCGCGTAAGGTTCCGCGTCATTTCTTATTCGGGGCAGGATTTGATTCAAATCTACAGTGTTATATGTGTATGCCGCTTCGCTAATGAGATTGCAGAGCGCCGTGTACGCCCTGTAGTACCGGATGAGGGTGTTGTGCGTTTTAGGGCTGACTGCTTCAAGGCGGACAGTAATTTCCTGGGTACCTAATTTGATGTTGCTCTTACTAGTGTTCATTCTAATAATTCTACCTTCCTTATCGACAATTGTGCCAAAGCGTCTCTGTGTGTAGCGAACGCAAAAAAAGGTAGGGCAAGCACCGTATATTCTACAGATACCTGCCCCACCATGAAGCCCTATAAGGAAGCCTTCGCCTATTCTGTGTCTACGCCCTGCTGGGAAGCGATAATCTCTTCCATCTGAGTAATAGTATCTTCTTGAAGCACCTTTGCCGCCTGGCTAAAGGAGCGTCCGTAGTAGCTGTGTCGCATATCTTCACTCACAGGCACGTCACCATATAGGGTTACGGGTGTAACCGTGTTATACCAGGGTGCGCTGGGGGTTAGTCGAGTAATGACTACAGTGGTACAGATACGTGGCTCTTCCTTCATGCTTACCCGTACTGTTTCTTCACCGGCGAGTAGTAGGTATGTCTCGTTGTTTCGGGTGACGAAGTAGGTGAAGGTAGTTGTGGGGAAGTTAAGTCCGAGCTTATGGAGGATGTCTCCGATTTTGGGTGCCGCGTATCCCGCCGGTGCGGTGTCCGTAATCATTTCTGTGTCAAGGTTCAGACCGGCTAGGGCACCAATGAAACTAAACGCCGCCATATGCTTCATACAGCGCCCCAAAGTTGCCTTATACCCAATTACAGCACCGCGCTGGTTTACAAGCGCCTGAGCCGCCGGATGCCCCGCCGTGAACAGAGTTTCGTCAATTTCCTCAGGGGATGCGAACCAGCCGCCGGATGTTAGTACACCTGTATTCGTGCTCACACCCGGGTCTGGTACAGGAAGTTTAACAATGTCGTATATGGTTTGGGTGAGCGCCTCCCCCACAGGTGTTTCGTGTAGGTCACGTACTGAGCGCGTCCCGTTGTACCCGTGAGTGCTCACCTGTAGCTCTTGTGGGATGTCGCTGATTCGGGTTGTGGTGTTGTAGAGACGGTAATCGTCTTCCGTGTAAGGGGTGAGAGATTTTGCGGTGACCGTGGTGTGTTCTAACCCCAGCATTTTCGCGAAAGCCCCGCCCGTTACGTTAAGTGCGAAGACGTTATTATCCTCATCTGTGATGTAGTACCTACCTGCTGGCTCTTCACTAGCAACATTGATGGTATCCGCGTCACACCAGGTGAGTAGACGCGGCTCCACATGCTCAATAGGTGGGCGGGCGCTAATTATTGCGGTTGCTCCCATGTCTTTAAAGTGCTTCTTAAAGATGTTAAGTACCTCGTCGGGGGCGATAGTAGTTTCAGCATGCGTTGATTCGTACAAGAGAGTTCTTCTCCTTCTCGATGGTTGTTAGGGTAGGTTAGATTTTCTTGAGCGCCTGTACAATTTCAGTGTACCAGTGCTCTACAGGGTCGAGGAGGGTTTCGCGGGTGAGTGCCAGGTTCCGGATGGTACATGCGAGGAGGTATTCATTCTTAGCATGACGCTTAGCTGGGTTACTATTCCCTTTGGTCTTTGGCGGCTCTACGACTTCGGTTAGGGTATTGAGTGCTTCTTGGAGAGCGGCGGTCGCCGTTTCGGTGTGCTGGCTATCGTTATTGACTAGTCGTCGTGCTTGTCGGAGGCAGTCTTTTAACGTGATACCGTCGGGGCGCACATTGTTTGCCCGGTCAATGTTTTCTGCCAGCCAGTCGAGCACCTTCTTATCTTCTTCCAGTAGTTCTTTTAGGGTGTTTCGTGTGTTGGTGACGTGCCGTAGGAGCGCGTTCTTTGCACGCTCTTTATCGGTACCGTTGTTGAGTAGTTCCCTATATGAGGTTTTCGCGAGTACAAGCTTCCTGAGTGTGTCCATGTGGATGCAGAGGGTCAGGTCGGTATTGTATGGGAGCTTGTCGACACTGGTAAGCAGAGCGTAGATTTTGTTTGCGGCTTCCACGCGCGGGTAGATGGTGCGGGTCTTGTATCGTAGCGGGCGATACGGGTAAACCTTATCAGCTGGTGCGGGGTTCTTACGGGTTCCGTCTGCTTCACTGTAGTAGCTGAGCGTGATGCGGGTGCAGTCCTCATCTTGAATATGGTCTTGATAAATTTCCCACCGGGTGCCTTCATCTTCGGGGTTGAGTGATGCTACGCGGGCGAAGTGACTGGTGAAATATTCAAGATTTGCTGACTCAACAACGACGTACATGTCATAGAGCCGCTCCGTTTCGTCAGAGTTAGGTTTATTAGGGATTACAAGTACGGTGCCATCGTTCACATGGAAGAAGTTCTTGTCGGGCATTGGTTTGATTCCTTAATTCTAGGGCTGTTTAGAAGCGGTGCTGTTCGGTATGTAACGCCGCTTTATCTACCCCTTATTTTACCACATGTGGCAGATGTTTCCCGCCTATTGTTGGGTTTGCATTTTAAATGCCACTCCTACACGGAAAAGGGTTTGGTCGCAGTAAAACTTTAGCTAGTTACTGCAACCAAACCCTTTTTGTACTTCTTTATGTTTATGAGATGAATAAGCCAAGAATAAATAGCAAGACAAGGAAACCTACTATATAAGGCAACGCACCAATAACTCCAGCTAAAATTCTACTCACGGAACGAGCTACATCTTCCTTAAAGCCACCATTATCTGCCGCCGGGTAAACGGTTGCGCCTTCCTTGTTCACGTAAGGCTCTGGGCGCGCCTGCGTGCTTTCTGTTGCTGTTTCAGAGGGGGTTACCATCTCTGTTGGTGTCGGGGCGGGCGCGGAGGTTGTTGTTTCGGCGGCTGGTTCATTGTTCCCGTTTGTTGCGCCTCCAAATAGGTGAGAGCCGATGTGGAAGATTCCAAATAGGGCGGGTGCAATGATGAGCGCCGCAACAAAGATGCTTATTACCCGGTTTTTGATGACTGTGGGGCGGTTGATTTTGTTGTGGTATTTTTCATCGGCTTTGTCGGCTCCGAGGTATTCCTCAAAGGCGGGGTATTTGCCGCTCCTACCGTTGCTGTAATCCTTGTTACCCGCACACCAGTCGTCAAGTTCCTTTTGGGCGCGTTTAAGCGTCTTCGTTTTCCACATAAGAACATTCTCCTTCCTATTTAGGTGTGGCGTGTAGCTGACTATTAGAGGTTTTTGCGTTGTTCGTTGAGGTATTCCTCAGCGTTGTTGTGTGTATAGAGGGTGTTGAGTTCTTCTTCCTGTCCGGCGCGAACTTCGTTCCAGCCTTGCCGGGTTGCTTTCGCTTCGTCTGTGGCGCGCTGTACGGGGTCTAGACCTCCGCCTGCTACGTCGCTGAGTTTAGCGGTGATTCCCTGTAACTGTTCCTCATCGCGCTTGAGTTTCAGGTAGGTTTGCAGGTTCAGGATTGCGGATTCCTGCATGTTGAGAAGCTTGTCTTTGCTCGCTACAAGGTTCTTGTACTCTACCTGTAGGTTAGTGTTGTGGTCTGCCTGTGTTTTCTTGTGCTGTAGCTCTACGGCTTCTTTGGTGAGCTTTTCTTTGAGGTTGGAGAGTTCTTCCTGCTCTTTTGGTGTGAGGGACGGGTTCTCGGTAAGTTCCTTTTCACGCTTAAGCTTCTTAGTGATGCGTTTCTGAAGCTTTTCCACCTCGGCTTGGAGGATAAGTCCTTCCGTAATGGTTTCCATGATAGGCAGGGACGCTTCACCTAGCGACCGGCGCATAGCAATGATAGAATCGAGGGCTTCCTGGAGAGTAGCCTCGTTCTTGAGGAGTTCTTTGTCTCGGGTCACAGCTTTAATAATCCTTTCGCCTGTAATGTAGTCTTCCAAAACTTTGCGGGATACGCCACTGTTTTTGTACTCAAGCCAAGCGGCACGTTCTGTAGCGGTGGCGAGAAGTGCAACAGCTTCATTAGCGGCATGTATAACATGTTTAGAGTTCTTACCCACTGGGTTCTCGCGAATAATGGTGACGTATGCGCAGATACTCGCCAACAGAAACTCAACATGCTCCGGAAGAGGCTCGTCATTCACCTCATCAATACCTCCCCAGCCCAGCCGGGAATACAAGAGCAGGGCATTGCACTGCGCCAGCTCTTGTCGGAGCTGAAGCAAAGGGGATATATCCTTCTTAAATTCGTAAGCAGGTGAAGTTTTCTTCTTCCTAAACAAGGACATGTTTATAAGGTTCCTTCTAGAGATTCACAAATATTTTCCTAGAACCGATGATACCACATATTCCTAGTGGTTCCTTTGGGTTTAGGGTGGTATTGGCGTACTTTAGGTGTGTGCGTTTATACCCCTTGTCTTGCTCTCCTTGGTTCCCCCTCCCCGGTACCCACTCACCCTTTACTAAAACACGCCTTATCCCCCCCACTCAGCACATGAAACCTGACCTCGACCTCTAACAACAACATTCCAGACACAATAACGCGCTCGCTAAAAAGCGCTTCAACAATATTCGGGCACAAAAAAGTGGGGGTACCTTACGCAAACACAATGCGTGCAACATAAGGTACCCCCACTAAAAAGGGTCTTAGCGTCAAGCGTCTAGCGTTTACAACTCATCTTACAAAAAGCGGCGTAAATAAACGTTAGATGCTTACCACAGTTTAGGACTGACGGCGCTTCCAAAGGAAGAAACCACCAGCGGCTACAACACCCAAACCAGCAATACCGCCAATAATACCCGCTACAGGAACACCAGTGCCCTGCTCATGACCAGTCTTAGCCTGAACAGGCTTAGCAGGCTCACTCGGCTTCACACCGGGCTCCGAAGGCTTCTCAACAGCAGGCTCAGACGGGCTTACCGAAGGAACCGGAGTGGTAGCGGTAGGAGTTGGGTCTACCGTGGGGATAGCGACAGGGCTAGTCGGAGTAGGCTCAGGGGTAGGAGACTCAGCCGGGGTAGACGGCGAAGGCTCTACGGTAGGAGCAGGCGGGGTAACAGACTCACTCGGGGTGGGAGCCGGAGTCTCGGTGGGTGTGGGCTCCGGGGTTACCTCGGGGGTGGGTGCCGCTACAGGCTTCACATAGACACTGTAATTGGTGACATTTTCCTTAGTTTCTCCCCAATAGTAGTAGTCGGATGCACCCCTGCCACCAAAACCGATGCCTGACTCGCCGTGGTGGGGTGGCATATAACTCTCTGCCTCCTCATCCCCGCAGGTTCCACCAAGCTTGTAGGTCTGAATATAGTCAGACGGTGCCTTAGTGTCATGCAGATTCACGGTAGCCCCGTCAGGGATGATAGGAGCCACACGTTCATGAGTGCCACTAGAGAACAACTTCAAGAAGTCCGCGTTAGAAGGTGGGGCAATGATAGGCGAAGCCGCGAGATGGTCACAGGGGAAGACACTAATTGCAGTATAAGGTGCCGGCAAAACCTCAGTCAGCTTAAAGTCCGCACCAGTTACCTCGCCCGCCTTACTGGAAGCGGCAATATTCTCGACAGAGAAGGTCTTCGTTTCACCAGGCTTAATCTCAACTACGGGAAGCTCAATGTTGTTACCATCGCGCGCAATAGTCAGGTGAATCTTCTGGTCTTCCTTAGCGTTGCCTGTTGCGGTGGTTGCAGTCAGCTTCGAGTTGTTGGTGTAGGTGAAAGTTACCTTACCGGACTCGTTCGCCTTAACTTCGGTAGGTGCGTCCTTAGTTGTGCCAAGCTCACCAAGGGTGGTGGAAGCACTGAAGGTTCCTGCCTCGACAGCAGGCTCGGGCGCCCTAATGGTAATCATCTGGGTGACTGTCTTGCCGCCCTCTACTTCCACGGAGTAAAGGACGTTAATGTCCATCTTTGCATCGTCTGGGCGGGGGATGCTGATGGTTCCATCTGCATCAGCTGTTACGGTAATAGGCGCATCATCCTTGCCGTAACCATACTGGAGAGTAGTAGCGCGAGGGGTTGCGGTATCCTCGTCACCGTAAATAGGCAGGTCGAAGCGAGCCTCCTCGCCACCGTAAGCACCGATGCCAATCTGGAGCGTGCCAGGCTTAACGGCGTGCCCCTTACCAACAAGGTCAGCCACATTCACCTTATAGGTGGTGGTGTTGTTGGCGGAGAAGGGGGAAACCTTATCCTGATTAACAACCCAGTTCACGTAGTTCTGAATGGTTTCCTTGGGTGCCTCACCCGTGAAGTCCTGAGCAGTCAGGTTCACGGTGCTTTCGGTGCGCGCCTGAGCGGTTGCGGTTACTTCAGCGGCGTGTGCCACGTTCAGCATCGCTACGCTGGTTGCGCCGCCACCGAGGGTGAGGGTTGCGAGAAGTACGCCGCCGAGCGCCTTCTTCTTAGCGCCCTTAATGGGGGTGTTCTTAGTGGAAAAGCTAGACACGGTGTTACCGTCTCCTTTTGTCGTGTACGTACAATAAATAGTCTGTTTAGCGGGCGCGCATATTGCGTCCCGTTAGTGCCAGTATAGCGGATATGCTTTCACTGTGTGTAGCTGGTTTTTGGGTACTGGCGTGTAATTTTAGGCACGTATCCGTGATGTCGGTGTTTTGTATTCGGGGATAAAGGAAGCCCTCTAACAGCTCACTATAGTTAGTGATGTTAGAGGGCTTCTAATTATGTGAGGCTAGAAGACAGGGTTACTTGTCAGCCTTGTTCTTCTTTGACTTACGCTTCTTACGGTTCTTCTTGCCGCTACGTACCGGCTCTACGGTGAAGGTGTAGGTGTTTTCGCTGATTTCGTTGAGGATATTCTCGGCGGTTTCAGCGTATGCCTGAACAAGCTCAAGGGTATAAGGGAGCGGCTCAGTGTAGAGCAGGTTACCTCGTTCCTTCACCTGGTCACCAAAGATAGGCTCATCAAAAATGGTTGCCAGTACCTGGTACTCCTGAGAGATGAAGTAGTTACCGGGGTGTTGGTCAATGTACTTCTTCACAGCATCATTTTCCAATGCGTCTTCGTAGATGGAGAAGAAATGGTCGTGCAGGTTTTCTGCGGAAGTCTTCTTACCGTTTTCATTGATGAACGCATCATGTTCAGTGAGAACGTCCAGAGTTGCGGTGTACGGGAAGAAGCTTACATCCTCACAGGAACCTGCATGCACATTTTCGCGGATGTCTTCCACGATGCTTTCAAGCGTGCCGTAGGATTCGACGGTTGCCTTCAACTTGTTAGGCTGGTGGGAGCAGTCGACAATGCTGGTGAGCTTATAGAGCTTTTCGGTCATAGGTGTTTTCTCCTTTAAGAAGAGCTAGAAATAGTGTACGTGAATAAGTGTACCACAATGGAGGTATAGCTTTTAGAGGTGAGTCGGTTAGGTGTTTGCGATAAGCGTGGGTAGTTCCCGTACCTGCGCTAGTGCTTTCTCGGTGTTGGCGGATAGGATGCTGAGCTTCTGCTCTGCGTCTTCCAGGGAAGCTTTTATGGTTGCTAGGAGCTCCCAGACGGTCATGGTTTCCATAAGGTCTACTTCCCGCTTTCCTTGAGGAGCGCGTCGACTGCTTCGGTTACGGCGGGGTTTTCTTTACCAAGGTTCAGGGTACCAAGGTAGGTGAGGATTGCTTTGTTGATGGTTTCGTTTCGCGCTTGGATGGTTTCGTGTTCCTTTTCTTGTGCTGTGTTGAGTAGGAGCATCACGTCGGCGGGGTGGAAACCTGGCTCGTTTTCTACTTTTTGGAGGGCTTCTACGGCTTCGCGGGTTGCCGGGCGGATGAGGGTGGGGTCGAGGTGGTTGAGGTATCCGTGGTATCCGGGGTTGTTGGCGTAGATGTCGTAGGTGAGGTCGCTGGCGAGGGTGTCGTCAATGAGGATTTGGTTGCGGTTTGCGAAGACTAGTACACCGTAGTCGAAGTGGTGGGTTGTTTCGGGGTAGGTGAGTTTGTTTTCGGTTAGGTTGTGTTCTACGGCGGGGTTGTTGGTGCTGTAGTAGCTGACGGTTCCGGTGAGGCGGCTGTTTGCGGTGATGTCGTCAATGCTGACGTACTCTCCGTTGGAGAGGTCGGCTCCGATTCCTGCGGCTTTGAGGATTCGGTTCTTGTGCTTTCCGGGATTGGTGATGGTGAGTCCGCCTCCGGGGTTGATGTGTCCGGCGATGGTGTTGTTGGTATTGGGG
>ERZ1674165.257-NODE-257-length-9460-cov-3.153854_pt1 | contig 9460 bp, 7 predicted proteins | sample MGYA00581302_ERZ1674165 | MGnify/ENA primary metagenome ERZ1674165 (study PRJEB41354, sample SAMEA4873305) | human saliva metagenome | biome: human-associated habitat [ENVO:00009003]; feature: mouth environment [ENVO:08000002]; material: saliva material... | reverse complement strand
ACTAAAAGACTCGCAACAAAAGAGGATATCCCTATTAAAATGGGAACTAGTGACGTGGCAATTACTGATTTTGAAATAATGTATATGTTAGCAATGATTGTTACTCTAAAGAAAATATCTGCTAAATTTGCAAACAATTGAGAGACTAACAACTTGATAAATGAATTAGACATATAGCTCTCCCATCTTAGTTACCAACTTTAGAATTAAAATTTGATTTTTAATATTTTAGCATAAAATAGCAGAAAACAAAAGTGAGATTTTTCACATAAAAAAGCCTGAGATTTTCATCCCAAGCTCTATCAACATAGTTGTTTTCCAAATTAGAAAAGTGAGAATACAAGCACGGCCAAGGCTGCACCAATAACAGGTCCCACAACAGGAATCCAAGCATAAGACCAGTCTCCGTCTCCCTTGTTTGAAATTGGAAGGATACTGTGCATGATACGAGGTCCAAGGTCACGCGCAGGGTTCAAGGCATAGCCTGTTGTCCCACCAAGTGACAGACCGATACCGACAATCAAAGTCCCCACCGCAAAGGTTCCGATACCTGCCTGAAAATCGTAAAGACCCAAAGCAAAGATTGTCAAGACCAATACAAAAGTTCCAAGGATTTCGCTTATCAAGTTTGATACTGTATCTTTGATGGCTGGTCCTGTGCTGAAAGTAGCCAAAATATTTCCTGCATTTTCTTCTGCCTCATAATGCGGTTTGAATTGCAACCAAACCAAAATCTGACCGAGCATAGCCCCTGCGAACTGGGCTAAGATATAAGGGAAAACGGAAGCCCAAGGTAAGTCACCTTTCAAGGCCACACCGATGGTCACAGCTGGGTTTAAATGAGCTGGACTGAGCTTGCCAGATACAAATACTGCAACCGCAACTGCAATCCCCCAACCCATAGTAATCACAATCCAACCTGAGCTGTTGCTCTTGGTTTTTGGAAGAACCACACCTGCAACAACACCATTTCCTAGAAGAATCAGGATTAAAGTCCCTAGAAATTCTCCAAATAATTCATTCATCATCTTTCTGTCTCCATTAAAAAGAAGGGGCGGGCGACAAGGATTCCTGCCCTCCACCTCTTTTATTTTTTCTTAATTTTTTAATTCTGCTAAATCGTTGTTAGCAAGAGCTACTTCTACATCCGCACGGTAGGCTGCTTTTTCTTCTTCTGACCAGTCATAGAATCGTCCCATTTCATCCAATACTGGCTCAACGATGCTATCCAAACTATCACGCATAAAGAGCATGTGGTTGGTACGACGAAGAAGGAAGTCAACTGGGCTCAGAGCCAACTCGTTGCGCATTGCATAGTGAAGGGACAAGGTATCTGCCAAGCTGAGTCCTGGCGCTTGTTCCAAGCTGTGAGCAAGAGCAAAGACCTTCGGTGCATTTGAACCGTAAAGATTTGCTAGGTAATGAGCTTCCTTGCTATCCAAACCACGTGACACTCCAAGTTGCGCAAAGGCTTCGATTTCTGAGTCCACATTTGCTGGGTTCAATTCTCCACCTGAAACAGGGTAAGTCTTAGAGTTGATGAGTTTAAAGCTACGGTCAAATTCTGCTTTGAGGATGTCAACCACGCGCTCCATAGCTCCTTCAGCCATCTTACGGTAGTCTGTGATTTTACCGCCAGCAAGGGTCAAAAGGCCATTATCATCACGGTCCAAGCTAGAACCACGAGAAACTGCAGATGGATCCAAATGTTTCTCAGATGTACTGCTTTCAAGCTTGCTAACAGCAGATTCAACATCTTCACGCGTTTTTTCTTTCGATAGATAAGCTTCGACAGTCGCAATCAAGTTGTTAAAGCTTTCATCGCTAATAGTGCCGTTATTTCCTCCATTGTAGTCAGAAGCGCTATTGCCTGCGATCAATGGACGAAGACCTGCCCAGCTACTTTCGATATCATCGATGGTGATGTTAGCTTCTGGGAAGCGGTTGTTGACAATGCCAAGTAGATAATCCACATCTTCTTGAATCACTTTTGGATGTTCCAAATCGCCTGTGTAGTCTGTATCGGTTGTACCGAAGTAGGTTTTGTTTTCACGTGGGAGAACAAAGACCATACGGCCATCACCCAAACCTGTATCAAAGTAAACTGGTTGAGAAACCTTGATTTTGCTTGAATCCACTACCAAGTGAACTCCCTTAGTTGGACGCATTTGTGAGAATTGTGTTCCCTTATTAGACAAATTACGCACCTTGTCGCTCCAAGGACCTGTTGTGTTGATCACCAAACGCGCCTTGATTTCAAAGACTTGGTCTGTCAACAAATCACGAGCTACAACACCTGTAATCTTGCCACTTTCGTCAAAGAGGAAGCCTTCTGCCTTCACGTGGTTGGCAATGAGGGCACCATCTTGATTGGCACGTTTGATGTTTTCAATCACGAGACGCGCATCGTTGTTACGGAAGTCAAGGTAAACCCCACCTCCTACCAAACCTTCTTTCTTCAAGTTTGGCTGGCGTTCCAAGACTTCTTCCTTGCTCAAGACCTTGTTAGCAGCTGGCGTGTTATTAACCCCTGCCAAAAGATCATACAAATCCATGGCTACTTTCAAACGGAAAAGACTAAAGGTCGCTCCATCCTCATCGTAAACTGGCAAGAGCATTGGGTCTGGTTTTGGAATGTGTGGAGCGATTTGTTGAACTACCGCACGTTCAGAAACCGTATCTGACACCACTTCTACGTCAAATTGTTTGAGGTAACGAAGACCTCCGTGAACCAATTTTGTTGAACGGCTCGATGTTCCTTCTGCGAAGTCCTGCATTTCAATCAAACCAGTCTCAAGACCACTAGCTGCCGCCTGCAAGGCTACACCAGCCCCTGTGATTCCCCCACCGATAATCAAGAGGTCCAAGGTACGTTCCTGCATTTTTTTAATTGATAATTCACGTGTTTTCTTTGAAAATTCCATATTTACACACTTTCTAACTAAGTCGCTTTATTCTGCCAGTATTAGTCGTCTACTTCCGCAAAGACTTGAGTTGCTTTCACAGCTTTCTTCCAGCCCTTGTAGAGTTGTTCTTTGCGAGATTCGTTCATCGATGGTTCAAAGAGTTCTCCTGTCTCGTTCAAGAGTTTCAACTCATCCAAATCCTTCCAATAGCCCACTGCCAAACCTGCTAGGAAGGCTGCTCCTAGTGCAGTTGTTTCCAAATTTTTGGCGCGTGCAATATCGATTCCTAAGATGTCAGCTTGGAACTGCATGAGGAAATTGTTCATAGCCGCACCGCCATCCACCTTCAAGACTTGGATAGCTGTCTGAGCATCCACTTGCATGGTATCGATGATGTCACGGACTTGATAAGCGATAGATTGAAGAGTTGCCTTGATAAAGTCTTCTTTAGTTGTTCCACGAGTCAAACCAAAGACAGAACCGCGAGCGTTTTGGTTCCAATATGGAGCACCTAGACCTGTGAAGGCTGGCACGACATAGACTTCGTCGTTGTTGTGAGAGTCACGAGCGTATTTTTCAGATTCTGGTGAATTTTCAACCATGCGAAGACCATCACGAAGCCACTGAATGGCACTTCCTGCGATGAAGATAGAACCTTCCAAGGCATAGTATATCTTGCCGTTAATTCCGTAACCAATGGTTGTCAAGAGGTTGTTCTCAGACAACTGCATCTCCTCCCCAGTATTCATGATGATGAAAGAGCCTGTTCCATAAGTATTCTTGACCATACCTGGTTCAAAGGCCAACTGTCCAAAGAGGGCTGCCTGTTGGTCCCCAGCCATACCTGAGATTGGCACTTCTCCACCGTAGAAATGGAATGGCGCTGTCTTACCGTAGATTTCAGAGTTAGAACGAACTTCTGGAAGCATAGCCTTAGGAATGTTGAGAATTTCCAAAATCTCATCATCCCATTTGAGCTCTTTAATGTTATAAAGCATGGTACGGGCTGCATTTGAGTAGTCCGTCACGTGAGCCGCACCGTCAGTCAATTTCCAAACCAACCAAGTATCGATGGTACCAAAGAGTAATTCACCCTTTTCAGCTCGCTCTTGAGCGCCCTCTACATGGTCCAAAATCCAACGAACCTTGGTAGCAGAGAAGTAAGCATCGATGATCAAACCAGTCTTTTCATGGAATTTTTCCACATAACCTTGGCTTTTTAGTTGCTCAGCCAAAGGTGCTGTCTGACGTGATTGCCAAACGATAGCGTTGTAAATAGGGAGCCCTGTTTTCTTATCCCAGACGACCGTTGTTTCACGCTGGTTGGTAATTCCGATTGCTTCGATTTGATTTGGCTTGACACCACTTTCGATGAAAGCACCCGCAATAACTGACTGAACAGAGTTCCAAATTTCATTGGCATTGTGCTCAACCCAACCTGCTTGAGGGAAAATCTGAGTAAACTCTTTTTGACTCGAGCTAACCTTTTCTCCTTTTTTGTTGAAAATAATGGCACGAGAACTTGTAGTTCCCTGGTCAATGGCCATGATGTATTTTTCTTGTGACATGTGCTGTCCTCCTGATAAAGATCTTGAGGATGTTTCCTCTTTACACTTACTAGTATACAAAATAAAGCGCTTTCTTGTTCATCAACTTTTTTTAATTTTTTAAAAAATGTGAGGAGATTGTGTAAATTTCACAAAAAAGCCTGGGTTAACCAAGCCTTTTAGGTAAATAATAACTGGCGAATCCCTGCCAAATCTTCCATATCCAAGTCATTTTTTAAATAATAAACTGGTGTTTGTTCCTTCTTATGAATCGGATTATTGGTAACCAGCAAATCATAATGCCGAGTACGATCATAGGCTTCAATGGTAATAAAACGATTGTATTCCAAATACCGTTTCAAAATGGCTGCCATCCTTGAAAAGACAAGAAAACCAGATGTCAAATCCAGACCAATCCGCATATGCTGGCCACCATTTTCAGCCATATATTCGATTAACTGGAGCCATTCCCAGAGAATTTTCTTATCTAAATCCGTCCCCTGCTGAAAAGCGGGCAAGGCATGAAAAATCTCCTCTGCTGTCTCTTTAAAATCATGTTCCATGAGTAAATAGGGATGACGATTCTCTAACTGATACTTGTAGCGATCCTGTAAAATATAGCCCTTATAGAGATAGACTTGAGCACAAAGCTGACTGAGTTCATAGGTAACATGGTCCTCTGTATAATCACCCAGCAACTCCTCTTTCTTCATTTCTTGAATCAATTGCGTCAGCAGATCTGCCAACTGCCCTCCAAAACCAAGGATATATTCTATTGTATGAAGAGGAAGAATGCGATGAGATAGGAGGAAAGAGAAGAATATCATCATCTCACCATCCTCAGTTCCTAGTGGAAGGTGTTGCCCAGCAAAAAAGGACGGAACCTTTCTCAGCAAACGAAGGTAGAAAATATTGTCAAAATACCCTTGCATTTTCTCTTCTATGACTTGAAACTGACAGGCATTGACCCGAAGACGTTGTTGACTGATATGAGCCCAGAGAACCAAATCCAATTTCTGCCCCGAAGACAAACTTGCACCACAGATTTCTTCTAGTGTAGCAATCTCCTGTTTTCTCTCTGGTTTCTGCATGTGACCTTCCCACTCCTGACTGGACCAGACCTTGCGGAAAAGACAAAAATAGAAATAGCGAATCTGATGCTCTGGACCTCGCCAACGTCCATTTTGGATGGATAAATCAAATTCTGACAAAATCTGATTTAAACCAGCCAAGTGGCGACCAAGCGTAGCCTCACTAATCATCAATTCTTGAGCCAGCTGATGGGCCAAAAACTGTTGATGATAGAGAAGATAGACCACAATCTGGTATTTAATAGCATTTTCAAAAAACAAGCTCCGGATATCTCTCCCCTTGGTAGCTGCACCGATAGACAGACACAGATTTTCATCTTCTAAGTGAATAGTCAGCTCTAAGCCACTGTCCAAAGCCTTGTCATTGAGTAGGGTGACATATTTGGTTAGGGTTGCTTTTGAAAATCCTGTTTCCTCCATTACAGCCTTGACGGTCGTCTGAGACTCTTGTAATAGAAAGGAAAGGATTGAAAATTGGCCAGATTCAGCCTTTTCCATCAAGTCTCCTAAATACATTTGTTACCCCTTTCATTTTCTACCTTAAGCATAGCATAAATCTTAGAAATGCTGAAATAATCTGTTTCTCTTTTTATTTTCATGCTGATTTCCTGGTCCATTATCCTAAAAATCAGCAAACACACGGCTCCCCCTTTGGGCATTTTTATGCTAAAATAGTAGCTATGGATAAAATTATTAAAACTATATCAGAAAGCGGAGCCTTTCGTGCTTTTGTCCTTGATAGCACAGAAACCGTCCGCACTGCTCAAGAAAAACACCAAACCCAAGCTAGCTCAACTGTAGCGCTTGGTCGAACTCTTATCGCTAGCCAGATTCTCGCAGCCAATGAAAAAGGAAATACTAAACTAACAGTTAAGGTGCTGGGCTCTAGCTCTCTAGGTGCCATTATCACGGTCGCTGATACCAAGGGGAACGTCAAAGGCTATGTTCAAAATCCTGGTGTTGACATCAAAAAGACTGCAACTGGTGAAGTTCTAGTCGGACCTTTTGTGGGAAATGGTCAATTTCTCGTTATCACAGACTACGGTACTGGAAATCCTTACAACTCTATGACTCCCCTCATTTCTGGGGAAATCGGTGAAGACCTGGCCTTTTACCTGACCGAAAGCCAACAAACACCTTCAGCAGTCGGCCTCAATGTCCTTTTGGACGAGGAAGACAAGGTCAAGGTTGCTGGTGGTTTCCTAATTCAAGTCTTGCCGGGAGCCAAGGAAGAAGAGATTGCTCGCTTTGAAAAACGTATCCAAGAAATGCCAGCTATCTCAACGCTTCTGGAAAGCGACGACCATATCGAAGCCCTCCTCAAAGCAATCTACGGTGACGAGGCCTACAAGCGTCTTTCTGAAGAAGAAATCCGTTTCCAATGTGACTGTAGCCATGAGCGCTTTATGAACGCTCTTGCCAGCCTTCCAAGCTCAGACTTACAGGAAATGAAAGAGGAAGACCACGGGGCAGAAATCACTTGTCAATTCTGCCAGACAACTTACAACTTTGATGAAAACGACCTGGAGGAACTCATTCGTGACAAATCTTAATACACCCTTTATGATTGGCAATGTTGAGATTCCCAATCGTACCGTTTTAGCGCCCATGGCTGGTGTGACTAACTCAGCCTTTCGTACTATTGCAAAAGAGCTCGGAGCTGGACTCGTTGTCATGGAAATGGTCTCTGACAAGGGAATCCAATACAACAACGAAAAAACCCTGCACATGCTTCATATCGACGAAGGCGAAAACCCTGTCTCTATCCAACTCTTTGGTAGTGATGAAGACAGCCTAGCACGCGCAGCAGAATTCATCCAAGAAAACACCAAAACCGATATTGTGGATATCAACATGGGCTGCCCAGTTAATAAAATCGTGAAGAACGAAGCTGGCGCTATGTGGCTCAAGGATCCAGACAAGATCTACTCGATCATCAACAAAGTTCAGTCTGTCCTTGATATCCCACTTACTGTCAAAATGCGTACCGGTTGGGCTGACCCATCTCTGGCAGTAGAAAATGCCCTCGCTGCTGAAGCTGCAGGTGTTTATGCCCTTGCTATGCATGGCCGTACCCGTGAGCAAATGTATACAGGTCACGCAGACCTTGAGACCCTTCACAAGGTTGCTCAAGCTTTGACCAAGATTCCCTTCATCGCCAACGGTGACATCCGTACAGTCCAAGAAGCCAAACAACGCATCGAAGAAGTCGGTGCTGATGCAGTCATGATTGGCCGCGCTGCTATGGGAAATCCTTACCTCTTCAACCAAATCAACCATTACTTTGAAACAGGAGAAATCCTCCCTGATTTGACCTTTGAAGACAAGATGAAAATCGCCTACGAACACTTGAAACGCTTGATTAACCTCAAAGGAGAAAACGTCGCAGTTCGTGAATTCCGTGGACTCGCTCCTCACTACCTCCGTGGAACATCTGGCGCTGCCAAACTCCGTGGAGCCATCTCCCAAGCTAGCACCCTAGCAGAGATTGAATCCCTCTTGCAATTGGATAAGGCTTAAAATGGTTCATACTGCTCTACTGATTATCGATATGCAAAAAGCATTTGATAACCCTATCTGGGGAGAACGAAATAACCCTCAAGCTGAACAACAAGCATTGAGGATACTGGCATACTTTCGTAAACACGCTCTTCCAGTCTTACATGTTCAACACATATCTGACAACCCCCAGTCGCAATTTTATAACAAACAAAATCAGGTGTTTAAAAGTGGATTTGAGCCAGTTACTGCAGAACCTGTCTTTCAAAAAACGGTTAATAGCGCCTTCATTGGAACAAATCTTGAAACATATTTACGAAAAAATCAGATTGGTCATTTAGTCGTTGTTGGTTTGACCCTGCCTCATTGTGTATCTACTACGACACGAATGGCAGCAAATCTTGGTTTTGAAGTCACTTTACTAGCAGATGCCACTGCCAGTTTTACCCTATCTAACAAAAACGGTCAGGCCATCTCTCCTGAGACTATCCATGAGATTAATCTCCTTTCTCTACAAGATGAGTTTGCTCAAATTCTTACTACAGAAGAATTTTTAACCCAAGTATAAGTATAAAATAATCCGTCAACTCTTATTGAGCTGACGGATTTTCTTTGATTGTAAAAATTCAAATAATGAGAGCTATTATTGACTCAAAGCAACACTGGAAACCTTACCATCCGCTCCTGTTGTAATTTGGATGATTTTTCCTCCACCAATTTTGGCATTATACTTACCATCATCAAGAGTATAAGAATAGCCTTTGATAGAATAATTTTCTTTCTTTCCATCAGAAGATTCTACTGTAAATTGACCACCTGATGAAACTGTGATAGTTTCGCCATTTGCTCCCTTCCAATTGCCCGCTGCAGCTGAGAAATCACCGTTCACCATTGTTAGAACACCCTTGTAGCGTTTATTTTGCTCTGCTTGTTTGTCTTGAAGTTTGCGGTCAGTTGTAGGATCATAGCCTGACTGGTTAGACTGGGCTTGAGGAGCCTGTTGAGTAGCAGGAGTTTGTTGATTAGCCACTTCTTGACCTTGTCTTTGCTCTGGTGCAGGTGCCGCTTGTGATGGTGTTGCACTTACTGAAGACTGGTCAGTAGACGCCTTGGCCTTTTCAGATGAAACTGAACTTGAGGACTTCTGAGTCTTGCTTTCTTCGCTAGCAGAAGTTGCTTTAGAACTTGATGATTGGCTTGTCTTAACAGAACTGCTTGCTTGAGTTGTTTCCTTTTTATTTCCACAAGCTCCCAATAGCACGGTAGAAGCCAATACAGTTGCTGTCATAAATTTGATATATGTTTTCTTTTTCATTTTCTACTCCTTTGTAATATTTTAGAAATATAAAGAAATCTTTTTGTAATATAATTGTAACATTGGGGTTTAAATATGTCAACAATTTATCTAAACTATTTT
>ERZ1674165.253-NODE-253-length-9561-cov-2.912897_pt1 | contig 9561 bp, 15 predicted proteins | sample MGYA00581302_ERZ1674165 | MGnify/ENA primary metagenome ERZ1674165 (study PRJEB41354, sample SAMEA4873305) | human saliva metagenome | biome: human-associated habitat [ENVO:00009003]; feature: mouth environment [ENVO:08000002]; material: saliva material... | reverse complement strand
AAATTTATAATTTTAACAATACATATTTTCTACATTTTAGAAATACATATATTTTTGTATTCGTAATTTCAGAAACATAAAAATATGTATTTATAAATTGTTATAATTATGAGTAGTTCAACAAAAATTATTGCTTTCGCTAATCATAAGGGAGGTGTCGGCAAAACAACAACAACTGCTAGTGTGGGATCAATCCTTGCATCAAAAGGCTATAAAGTTCTTCTTATAGATCTTGATGCACAGGCAAATTTAACGTATAGTATGAAGCAGCTCCCAGATGTATATCAAAGCATATACAACATCTTAGTTCTTAATGAGTCTCCAGAACCTTATAATGTTTCAAAGAATCTTGACCTTATACCTTCTTCTCAGGAACTTGCAATGGTAGACATTCAGCTCTCTTCTGTAATTGCAAGAGAAAGAGTTTTAAGTCGTGCTTTGTCTCCTATTAAAGAGAACTACGATTTTATTCTTATGGACTGTCCTCCATCTTTAGGCGTACTAACATTGAATGCTTGTACTTTTGCAACAGATATTATTATTCCACTTATTGCAGAAGTTCTCCCATTTAAAGGCTTAGCAATGATTAATGAGTTTATCTCAAATGTACGTGAGTTTTTAAATCCAGAAGTTCATGTCTCTGGTGTTCTTATTACTCGTTGGGAAAAGACAAAATTAACAAGCGGTATTGAGCAGGAATTAAGATCCTCTTGGGGCGATCTTATTTTTAAAACAAAGATACGTAAAAATGTTACTATTGCAGAAGCTCCTTTGGAGTCCTCAAACATCATTGAGTATGCTCCCAAAAGCAATGGTGCTGTAGACTATATATCGTTTTCAGAAGAATTATTAAATAGATTACAATAAGAAATTATATTCATTCGTTAATTAATCAACTTATCAATTAATCAATTAATGAATATATAAATACATCAATACAAATATGGCAAAGAAAAATCTCGATAGTTCTATTAAGAATTTAATGTCTGGTCTGACATCTTCACCGATAGAAACACAATCATCTAATCTCTCATCTGTAGAAGACACATCATCTTCTGAGGTAGAATCCTCTCCTAAAAAACGTGGTCCTAAACCTAGAAAAGAGAAAACTGAGCAAATAAGTACTGTAGTTCTTAAGTCTGACATGGATAAGCTACGTGCTGTTTGTCAGATAGAAGGATGTGCAATCAAAGATATTATTGGTGCTGGAATCTCAGGTTTTCTCAGAAGGTATGAGAAGAAATATGGTGAGATAAAAGTCAACAAGCAGCTTCATGGACGTATCAATGATATAATAGATAATTTCTAATCAATACATATTGTTATCAATTAGAATTTTAAGAGTTTACCTAAATTATATAATCTGCTTTGAACTCCAAATATTTTGGATATCTTTGAAAGCAATAATTTTTATTATCATGAATCGAGAAAAAGCTTGGAACATTATTACAATATTATGTTTCATAGATTTAGTTTTATTAGCGTTTAAAATTCTCACTCCCAGCCCTATTAAAGAGCCAGAGTTTATTAACAGCTACTGCATTATGACAAGTGATGATTCCTTTGAATTATTACCAAAAGAAATTGGTACAATCAATAGTTATCAGAACAACTCACCAAAGTTGTCTAGCGTAGTTGATAAGGTCTCTCCAAAGCAGTCTGTTGCTATGGATAGTATTCCTAGTACAAATGAAATGGATATTGTTCTTAAAGGTCCTCATTCCTCTTATGTCATACCAAAGGATATGAAAACCATTTCTTTAGTTATTAAAGCTAAGGATAATGAAAGTGACCCCATGGAACTCTATCGTATAGTTCGTTTCAATGCCTCAAAGAAGGACCGCCGTATTCAATGGATGGAATTTTCACCAACTCTTTTTAGCTCTAAGAAAGCTCAGAAGAGTGGCTATGTCAACTTCATAGCCCATCAGTATGGTAGTCAGTCATATAAACTTACTTTCCCAGAAAATGAAATGATACCAGGTGAATATGGTATATTCTTGTCCACTATTAATGGAACAACTATCCCTGTAGGTACATTCAGTATACCAAAGTAAGGTAACTAAAAATATTATATTCAGCAAGAGGGGTGTCAAAACGCAAATATCATTTTGATATGCCCTCTATTTTTATTTAGTACTAAAATTCTTTATAATCTCAAAGAGCAGTCATCAAGGTCGTATTAGTGACATAATAGATAATTTCTAATCAATACATATTGTTATCAATTAGAATATGTTAAAAGCATAATATTTATATTGTTTTATTTTGTTATTACAAGAAAAACATATATCTTTGCATTGTTATATTATTGGACTATTCCCTCCAACAAATTACGATCCCTCCTCTGTCTTTATGGCAGAGGTTTTTTGTTAAAAAATAATTTTTATCGTATCACTTTCTTTACAAACCAAAATTATATATACCTTTACACATCATTACTTCATTATTAAATAAATCTTATTTATTCTATATTTCAAAATTTATGAAAAAGCTTCTACTCAGTACATTATTTATTATGTGCGTAGCTTCATCTTTTGCACAAAGTAATCAAGTTGTAAAAGAGCCAGAGTTTATTAACAATTACTGTCTCCTGACAAGTGACTCTTCCTTTGTTGTATTATCAAAAGAAAGTGGCACAATTAAGAGTCATCAGAACAAGGTATCCAAGTGGTCTAAGATTGTTGGAGGAGTATCATCAGCTGTTGGTGCAGCTGGCTTAATTGTTGGCGTTAATGCTAATTCAATTGGTGCGCTTTCAACTGGTGTTAAAACAATGACTACAGCATCTGGTGTTAGTCAGATGGCGGATGCTGCAGGTTCTCTTGCAGGCGCAAATGGAATGGATATTGTATTTGAAGGTCCTCATTCATCTTATGTCATACCAAAGGATATGAAAACCATTTCTTTAGTTATTAAAGCTAAGGATAATGAAAGTGACCCTATGGAACTCTATCGTATAGTTCGTTTCAATGGTTCAAAGAAAGACCGCCGTATTCAATGGATGGAGTTCTCACCAACACTTCTTGGTTCTGAGAAAGTTCAGAAGAGTGGCTATGTTAATTTCGTAGCACATAAATATGGTACTCAGTCATATATCATTACTTTACCAGAAAATGAAATGATACCAGGTGAATATGGTATTTTCTTTTTATCTATCATTAATGCAACAGCAATACCTGTAGGTACATTCAGTATAGCCAAGTAAAGTAACTAAAAGTATTCCATTAAGAATAGGATTAATTATTTACAGATGTGGGGGTTCTCCTATGGATTAACGTTTATGACTTTTATTTGTAAAAAGACTATCTATGAGCAAGTATACGACCACTTTTGCGAAGATATTATAAAAGGAACATATAAAGTTGATGATCGAATACCGTCTATTCGTGAGTTTGCTGTTATGTTACAGGTGAATCCTAACACTGTAGTGAAGGCTTTTGAGCTTCTCTCTTTAAAAAAAAATCATCTATATACGGCGTGGTCTTGGTTACTTTGTTTCATCTGCTGCACGTGAGCAAATTATAAACGCTCGTCTTAAAATTTTTCTTATTCAGTCTCTCCCTTCTATCTTCCGTGAGATGAAACTATTAGGAATAACAATGGAAGATTTTGAAAGAGAATGGTTGAAGTATAACAATAAGTAGAATGAGTATTATCCCATATATTTTTATTAAAGAACAAAAGAGGATGTATTAATACATCCTCTTTTGCTTTAATACTTCTACCGACTAGTAGCGTTTTTTCTATGTCAGCACCTACATTTTTTGTAATAAGCATTAGTTGGTTGTAAATCCATTATTAGAACTGATTTTGTCTTATAGCTCTAGAAACATCATTTATGCTTTTATATGGTATAATTAAAAGGGAGACAGATAGAACGCCTCCCTTGCTTAACCTCACCGACGAAGTCCCGAACTATATTGAAAATCCATGCCTTTCTCAAATCGTTCCGTGAAGTATTTGATTTCTCGTCGGGGAAGTCCTATATTCTCTGCCATATTCTCCCAATACTTCATGTTTCTTGTTACGTCCATTATAATGCCTCTTGCTGTTGTTTCATCCAGCATATAAAGCTCATGGGCATTGTAAAGGCTGTTGAGAGAACTATCGTTTGTGTTGGTATCGATAAGCAATGCTTGAAATATACTATTCGTAGGGTTCATGTCGTATGCTGGAGATAATTCCCAACCCTCCCTTCCAAGCAGGAACGAATGATTTCTAAAGTGATCGTCGGTATTACCAATACAGATATTGAAGGCAACTCGCTTGTATAGTTCTTCTAAATTAGCCTCTATATGGTTGCCACCTCTTGAAATGATAAAATCCACAATATCCAAATAGCCTTTTCCTGTTCTTTGTCCGTCGCCATCAGTGAAGCCAAGGACGGTGAGAGAAGAAGCCATGTGGATTCTTTTGTTGTCTTCTGTTCTATCAAATCTCTTAGAGAGAAGTATATCTTGACCATTCCCTGCCCTAATTATCTGTGTTTCGGCAACATTGATACCACATTCCTTAGCCATCAGATGAGCGAAATGTTCCCAGCGTGATACGTTAATGTCGTCATTGATGGAAGGAAATTTGGCAAGATAAAGATGACCGTTACTCTGCACACAAGCCTTCGGTCGTGCGCCACCCATCGAGGAACCAGGCTGGAAAAGCCTTTGTACCCACTTCTTTTCTGGTTCCAAATGCTTATATTCGCTTTTCTCAATCTCCTTAGCAGCTTGTAGAAGTTCGTCAATGTGTATGGCAGGCGGAACGCTGTAACCAGGCGTAAAACTGATAAATGCTCTGCTATCTGGATTCTGAAAGCGGAACCCACCCATACGCAGCTCATCTTCCACACCTTTAAGATAGTCCCAATCAGATAAGGTATGACTTGATTTCCCTTCTGTCTCAAGTGAAGTACGCAAGTCTATCAGTCGTCGCCCCCATCTGTCAGGGAGAGCATCAGAAAAACAACCGAAGATATGGTTATCTCGGCTATATTGTACTCCAGTATATGGGCGGAGGTCTTGCCCAAAGTCAATTTTAGGAAAAGTTTTGAGCCAGTTTTTATCAAACTCAAAAGAAAACACATCAGAGCCTCTTAGGTATTCATGCCCAAGAGTGCCTACCTTCTCTTCCTTATCCATCCAGTCGAAACTGGCTATCACATCTAATTTTTCCATGTGTTATCTTTTTGAAGCTCGTTTCTTATTCTTAATACCTAAGTCCTGTACCATGTGCCCCAGCTCGTCATCTTTTGCCAAGTAAAGAATATCATCTTCGAGTTGCATGGCATTGAGTACTCTCATTACCACGCCAATCGACACTGTAGGTTCACCTTTCTCCAAACGTGAGAGAGTGAGCCTGGTACATTGCGCACGTTGTGCTACCTGATCCATGGTCAGGTCTCTTCGTAATCGGGCGAGGCGTATTTGCTCTCCCACTACATTCAGTTTCTCTTGAAGTGCCCTGGTCATCCAGTTGGCTTTGGTGAATTTTGTCATAACGTATTTTTTGTGGTACAAAGATATAATAAAATGTTTAATTTATAATACTTTATTTACTTTTCTTTCATCTTATACCCATTTTCATATGATCAATGATTTACCAATACCGATTTAAATTAATTTAATGCGCTCTATCAACTCCATTATCTCTGTTAGGTATTCATCATACATTCTGTACATAAGTTCTGGTTTTGGATTTTCTGATAAATCCAATATGAAAACCTTTTTCCCATTTCCTTTCATCCATCCTGCTTCTGAGTGTGCTGATCGACCACATGGTAATAGTAATACGCAAAAGTCAGCTTCTTGCATTGCTTGAAAATCCTTCTGAAACGCTTTAATTGTTTCTGGGTGATTCAGAGCCTTCTTAAAATCAGAACAACTCCACCTATTGCACTTTTTATCTAATTTTTCCCAGTCGAAACTACTCAGTTCCTTATTTTCAGGATGTTTAAAGTCATAAGTTTCATAACCTTCTAATCTTAATGTATTAAGAACCTGCTCATACTCTTTATTTTGCCAGCTACTAGCTAGGTATATCTTTAATTTTGCCATACTTTTCTTTTACAATTACTTATTGAGAAACTAATATCTGAAAGATGTAAAATGAATCACAGCCATAGGTTTTGACAGATCATATTTTTTAAACCATCTACACCAATCTTCTGTTAGAAGACCATCATTAGCTGCTAGCTTATGAAAATCAATATATTTTCCATCTATATCAAAGTCTTCCAGGAAAAACTCTCCATTACTATCTTTGTTAAATGTAAGTTTCTGAATACCTACTCCGTCTTCTTTTGAAAGTTCAGTTATTTCATCCTGCTTACTTCTGTATGGTAACCCAGACCATTGTCGTATGGATAATACTGCTTTCCCTTCTTGCACCTCCTTAATTCTTGCTTCCCATAAATTATAGTTTGCACGAATAGTATGCACTTTCTTTCCTTTAAGAAAACTATCTTTGAAGTCTGTTTCTTCTCCAGCTCTTATATGTTGCTTTAGAAAGAATTTTGATAAAGTTATTATGTACTTCTTCATTTTCTAAAAGTTATGTTTGTAAAAAGAACATTTATGCGAAGTTCTATTTTTCGTTATCTTACAAGTAATCCACTTGTAATTCATTTTCACTAATGATAGTAAAAGAGCTTCTACTGTCGTTACAATAATCATTAAGATACTGAACGCACTCTTCATAAGTACCCTCAAAGCTTGGTGTTTGTTTCCAACCTCCTATTGTCTCTTGTACATAAAATTTTTCCATATTCTTTGTTTTATTTTCTAAATGTTTTACTCTCAAATGGTATAATTTCCATCATTTCCTTAAATCTATCTGATAGCCTTCCATCATAATACTCTTTGATATTCTCTGGTGCAAGATTTGAAGATATAAATGTCGTTAGTTGTGCATCATATCTCTCTGAGAGTATTTCTATGCAGGGTTTCATTACATTTGCATAGTTTGATATTACAGCTGGTTCCTGTCCAAGATCATCTATTGCAAGTAGAGTTCTCTTGGCAAGTGATTTATACTCGTCATAATTATTCAATGCCATAGATGCAAGGTCTGTAGCCTTGATTATAGTCATCGTTGGCTTAAATCGAGTGTTAGAGTAATACCAGTCCACAACCATCTTGATTGCTTTTATCATCGTTGTTTTACCTGTACCGCAAAAACCAGTGAAATATAAGCCTGGCTTTTTATTTTCCAACGTCAGCCAAGATGCTGTAAACTCAATAGCTCTAATAATATCATCGTCTTCAAGAAAATGACAATGTCTGTTCTCAACTTGCGCTTTGTAGGCAGCCGTTAGAATTTTTATCGCTTCATTTTCTGGAAGATCAAGTTTAAAACGATGAACGGTAGTTAGCTGCCTTGCAAACATTTGCTGATAGTCCTGTTCGCTTCTGGTATACTCGATTTCTTTCATTGTCTCTTCTTTCTTGGGTTAGTTGAATTCTTAACCAGTTATCGAAATGCCTTTTTATGTCTCTTATGCTGTCAGAGCTGCTCATTGCACAAATTCTGTGAATGCAATACTTGTTAATCATCTGGTAGACTCTATCAGCTGTGAGGTTATGATATTGGGAAATTGCTTCCAACCATTGTTGGTCGTTTTTTATTTCTTGGACCATTTCCTCTTCCGTTTTGCCACCAGCCTTTTTCGTGCGCATCACCGTCGGGTCTTTTTCTTTTTTTTCTTTTTTTTCTTTATAGGGGGTGTGGGGGGAATTTTCTTTTTTTTCTTTTGTTTCTTTTTCTCCAACTTTTACACTGTTTGTCACTGGTCTGTCAGCTTTTAAGTTATAACAGTCATAAGTTGCTGAGATAGAATCCATTACGTTTGACAATTGTTTGTCTGTGGTAATTTCTTGGTTTGACAGTTGTTTGTCATTGGTTTGACACTTGTTTGTCAATTTATCACATATATTTTTATTATCTTCTGATATACAAGTAGTTATATTATAATTTTGCTTGTCGTTTTCTTTTATTTCTGTATGTGAACCTTTACTATAGACTACATCTACTTTTTGATACATATCATAATCTATAATTGTAATGATACGGTAATGATTATTTGTCATTTCTTTAATCTCACCGCTCTTTACAAGGTTGGAAAGACAAGTTCTTATTTTTCTTATAGATATTCCTGTTTCAGCTGATAGCTTTGATAATGAAGTTATGACTTGTCCCCTTTTAACTTCTACCATTCCATGCCATCCGTCTTCTTCTCTTGCTGAAATCAGCAGATTAACCCATAGGTGTACCATTGTGCTATTATGATACCACCTCCACTCTTTTGTTATATTCATAATTATTCCCTTAATTACTTTATTATTTAACCTTACCCTCACAGACATTTTCTACGTATTCCAAAATGTCTTTAAGAACACAATAGTTGTTCTTTGAGAAGTTTTTATGTTGTATATCATCAAGAAGTTTTCTATAAACATCTTGATCCTTCTTATAGTAGTTAAGTAGGAAATATCTTTTTCCTACATCTTCTCTATCAGAAGAATACTTAAGCATCATCATAATCATTGCATAGATCATCTTCTGGTCGCTACTATTGAATACGTAGGATAGTCCAGTTTCCTTATCCAGATAATCGAATAGAAGATGTGCTTTACCTTCTTTTCTATCAATGGTAAATTGAAAGCAATCTATCTTATATATCTTTAGAAGCTCTGCATTGATTCTCATAAGGTCTTCTATAGTGTTCTCCTTTTTTATTGGTACAACAACCTCTCTGATAGCCTTACGTGGCAATCTTAGATTCTTAGGTATTCTTTCTTCCATTTCTTTGTAGGAAGCTTTTCTCCATGATTCGGATGTTATATCTAAATCCGTATTTCTTGCTTTAAAGATCTGCATAATATCCTCCTTATTTTATTTCCTGATATAATCTGGTATTTCTACCTTCTACTATACCACTTGTGTAAGCAGCTTCTTCTTTGATATCTACCTCGACTTTAATTCGTCCTTCTTTGTTAGCGTACTTCTCTTCCCATGAATTAATCTTTGATTTCCATCTGATAGCTAAGAATTTCTCCTCCGTGTTTTTTTCTACACTATCCAGATGCTCCATCAGACCATCAACACAACCGAGAAGGTATGACTCCATATAATCATTTTGCTGATTTAGAGTCATATTTCCTTCCTCTTCTTCGTATTTAGCAATAAGTCCACTCTTTGCTTTAAGAAGGAATATCTCAGAAAGACGATTGTAAAGCTGTATGACTATCTCTACATTTTCTTTCTTGCCTACCACCATCATGATTGATGGCTGTTTTACATTTCCTAAATTTCGACAGTAGTTCCTGTCAGCTAACTTAACCATAAGTATATCTCTCCAATTGCCGTACTCATCATGAGCTTGCATTTTGGGTGATATATACAAACCATCTTTTTCATCGTCCTCTCCACTTGTTATTTCATCAAGTGATAGGTTATACTTTGTCAGTAGTTTATGGATAGCATTAGCAGCTGCAAATGCTTCACCGCTTTGCCCTACATTTTCAGCAGAGAGCTGCAATTCCATAAGCTTCCTAATCTTCTGAA
>ERZ1674165.246-NODE-246-length-9703-cov-2.278918_pt1 | contig 9703 bp, 12 predicted proteins | sample MGYA00581302_ERZ1674165 | MGnify/ENA primary metagenome ERZ1674165 (study PRJEB41354, sample SAMEA4873305) | human saliva metagenome | biome: human-associated habitat [ENVO:00009003]; feature: mouth environment [ENVO:08000002]; material: saliva material... | reverse complement strand
CGCACGTACCCGTAACGGATGTAGTTCCGTACCCCTTTTTTGGCAAAATTTTCGGGGCGTGGGTACCAGCTTTCTTTTCCCCGTCATCTCAATTGCGTGGTGGCTTTGGTTGGTCAAGATGGCGCTCCTATGTGTAGCGGTGGTTATCCCGGTTTTTGGATAACCGCCGCTTCTTTTGCCTTAAATTTTGAAAATATTTGAAACATGTGCTATACTTTTTACTAAGATTAAGGCACGGTAAGTGCGCGAAATGAAACATGTCCCCTTATTGAAAGGAAATAACTACTATGACTACTGTTACTACTGAACTGCGAGCTATCCCTGATTTTGATGCCAAGGTTAAGGAAGCGAAAGAGACTGCTGACGGTTTGCGCGGCACTTCTCACTTTTACCGTAAGGTTCTAGGGGTTAATGCTTCTCCTGTGGAGACTGATAAGTACCGTGAGGTTGGTGAGCGTCACTATGCTGTGGGTGCTCTGGAGGTGCTTTCTGTTAAGTCTTTGGCTAAGCTTACTCGTGATGCATCTGTGGAGAAGCCGGTTGTTATTGATGGTGTGCCCGTTGAGTTGGTTGCGCGGGTTGGTAAGGGTGATGGTGTGCGTCGCCTGGTGAATCTTAACCGTGTGGATGTTTCGTACCCTTATGGTTATGGTCGTTTTGTTTACACTGAGCCTGTGCGTGATGTGGCGTATGTTTCTTTGCCGCGTCTGGTTGCGCTTTACCCGGATGTTTTTCTGAGTGCTCATAAGGGTTATGCGGTGCTTGCTAAGTGGCGTGAGGAGCACCCTGGTTATGGTGCTTATGTGGCTGAGGATGAGGTGGGGGCTCTGTGTGAGTTTGCTACCGAGCATCTTGCTACTACTGAGTATGTTGCGCCGAAGAGTTTTAATCAGAATCTTTCTGCGATTCCTACGGTAGATTCTTTGAAGGGCTGTGTCGCTGATAAGGGTGTCATTCTTTACGGTAGTGAGGTTGTTGCGTATGGTCTGTATTTAAGTGCAGAGGCGTGGAAGGCGCGCGGCGGCAAGGGTGCCCGTCAGCCTATTCACAGCGGTATTAGTATGAATCAGGCGGCTCAGCTGTTTGAGGTTATTAACGGTGAGCCTAAGTACCGTATGGTGTGGTGTAACTCTGAGGAGAAGACTTACCTTTACACGCATGAGGAGCGTGAGTTCCTGCGTGATTGGCTTCAGGAGGAGGCTGGTTTGGGTGCTCCGTCTGATAAGTGGGTAAAGGAGGCTAAGTGTAGGGGTGTTTTCCAGAATGAGCTGTCTGAGGCTCTTTACGCGATTAGCCGCCCCGTTATCACTACCGCTAAGCAGGAAGGCGAGGACGCGGTTCTCAAGGTTCTGCGTAAGCATAAGGCGACTGGTGTGCGTGTGAAGCGTATGACTAAGACTCAGGGTATTGCGCCTGCCCGCATGTCTGATTTGCTGTACACGGCTGATGTGGCTGAGAAGATTCTTGCAGAAACTACGGGTCTTACTTTGGCGGAGACTTACCCGCTCGCTATTGATGCTTAATTTATAACGATTTGCGGTAAGTAAAATACTGGTAGAGGGGAGCGGAAAAATAGCCGCTCTCCTCCCTTAAACTCTAAAAACATGTGGTACAATGAAGGTAGTAAATTCTTGTGATTGCCACTCTATTGAAAGGAAACAATATGGTACCCACCCCTAACGTCATGCCCCGTAAAACCCCGGCAGGCTCAACTATTCGACGCAACACACGGAAGCCTAATACTTCTAAGCGGCACAACGAAGTAGGCGAAAAACTGAACGCCACCGTAGAGGCAAAGCTCCACTACCCGGAGTGGTATCGCGGCAGGCACGCACGAACATACGCTAAAGCTGTAGAAGACAAGCTCAACGAAATTAAGCGCACCCACCGGAAGCTCACCTACACCGCCGCCTATAATCGCGGTAGCGGGCAGTACACCATCATGCTCCGGTACAAGAACGCGAAGAACAGCCCCGTAACCGTGCAGGTCGGCAAGGGTGAAGCGCACCCTATCAAATTCACCACTAGTCCGTACACCCGTGTTCCCGGTTATGGTTGTGTAGCGCCTTATGAGCTCGAAGCTTTCACCGGCGTGCTAGATAAAGTTTCCATTGCGCCGCGCACCGAAATTAAGGTTATTGAAACCCCATACACCACTACCCGCCGTGTTGAGGAAACTCTTACGAACGCCCACTACCTTATCTCGCTAAAGCTCAAGAATCAGAGTGGGGCGACCCGCCGAGCAATTCAGGTGAGCAAGAAGCGTAAAGCGGCTAATCGCGCATCTTAGAAAGGTTGTAAAATCATGTCCCACATCCATGAATGGTTTAACCAGAACCCCTGGGCTATCTGGATTATCTTAATTATCGTTATTCTTATTCTGCTGTGGCTTATCCTACGCCACACCACCTCCAGCTCTTCACAAGGAGAGGGGCAGGGCAACTCCGGCAACGGTAACAGCTCCGGCTCGGAGGGCGGCAATAACAGCAACTCGAACGGTAACGCGGGAGACTCATCCGGCGCTGGCGGCGCGGGTAATAACGGTTCTGGCGGGGAAGATGCTGACTCTAGCGATAGTGAAAGCTCGGGTGAAAGCGAAGGCGGAGGTTCTGGCAATAGTGGCGGCGGAGGTTCCGGCTCTGAAAGTGGAGACGAAGAAGAATCTAACAGTGACGACGAAAGTGCTGGTAGCGGCTCGGGAGCCGGTAATGGTGGTAGTGGAAACACGGGTGCTACAGCCGCTGAGATGCTAGAAGCTATCGAGCGTGAACAAGAACACGAAGAACTTATGCGCCGTGAACACGAGATGACCATGCGGGAGCTACGTCGTGAGCGTGAGGCTGAGCGCCAGGCGCGCATGATGATGCAGATGCAAGGCTCAGGTAACGGCGTAGGCTCCAGTGCGGGAAATACTGAGCTGGACTGGGGCGACGCTATTCGTACCAGTCGCAAGGTTCCTGACTGGGTGTATGTAATGAGCCGGAGTATTGCTCGTAAGGCTTCTCGTAAGCGCGCTAATGGTGACCAGGTGAAGACGTATCAGCGTCATAACCCGCGCTCTATGCGGTTTAGCAATGTGATTCGCCCGCGAACTTTGACTATCAGTAAGCCGGATAAGCTGTCTGTTTATGTGGGTGTTGATACGTCTGGCTCTATGCGTTCGCATGATGGTTCTCGTCTGGCTGTTGAAGCTGTAGACCAGATTCTGCGTCAGGATAAGTATGAGACGCACCTAGCGTGTATTGATACTAGGCTTTACCCTTGGCAGAGTGCTGAGAATCTGAAGAATATTCGGTTTACTGGCGGTGGCGGCACGTATCTGTCTACGTTCTTTAAGGAAGTTCTGAATATTGACCGTAACCCCACGGAGGAAACCCCTAAGCCTGATGTGGCTGTCCTCATTACGGACGGTGAACTTGAGGATGAAGACTGGGCGGAGATGACCAAGCAGGCATCCCTGTATGACAATAAGGGTGTTTCAATGTTTGTTCTGATTACTAACCCTCGCGTGTCTTGCCCGTCTGAGCTCCGTAATCTCGCTAAGGTGTTCCACTGCACCAAGTAAAACTATGTATCCACAAAAACATGTGGTACAATTTCCTTAAAAGGTTTTTATTGAAAAGGAGAAACAAAAAATCATGCATACTGTTGAGGAAGTGAACCTCGATGATGCTTTCCGACTCATCCACCAGACCGCCTACCCCACGGTAGACGAAATTACTGGCGATGTGATTGAGCACGGTTCCAATATCTGCCTTATCGGTTCCGCCGGTGTAGGTAAGACTAAGGGTATGGAAGCACTAGCGGAACGTACCGGCTACAAGCTCCTCACCCTCATCACCTCTCAGATGAACGCAGAACAGTTCCAGGGCATCCCCGTCCCCGACACTATTGAGGTGACTAACCCAGACGGTTCTAAAACCACTAAGGGTGCCGTTCAGTATCTTATGGACACGTGGCAGGCAGAGGTTTTCGCCCAGGCTGATAACGGTCAGCCCGTGATGCTGTTCTTTGACGAGTTGAGGAACGCGCCCGCCGACGTTCTAGCCGCTTCTTTGAACATTCTTGCAGACCGCAAGATTAACGGCGTGCCCCTCCCGGCTGATACTGTTATTGTTGCCGCAACCAACTCGGAACGTGACTCTGTTAGCCCCACCACTTTCCACACCCCCATTCAGGGTCGATTCACCTGGTATGCGGTAACTCAGAAGCCGAGCGACTGGTGTGCAGGCGCTATCAACGGCTGGGGCAAGCGCATGACCCATAACGAGTCTGTTATCCGAACCAAGATTGTCACCCACATCCGTAACGGTAAGGCTACCCTTATGGAGCCTATGGACGGCGACGAGCCCGCACACCTGGCTAAGGTGAGGGGCTATACCCCTGAGTCTGAGGAAGCTTCCGATTTTGCGTGGCGTTCGCCCCGCTCGTGGGATAACTGCATCAAACAGCTGTCCCGCCTGTTCACTAAGGGTGTGAAGCCGAAGGCATGGTTTAAGGACGCTAAGAGCGTTACGGTCGGTACTGTGGGTTACCTGGGCTTCTTGGAAATTGAGAAGATTCTTGAGGAACTGTCTAACTCTCTGTGTACTGTTTCTGTTACAGGCGAGTTTACGACCGTTCAGGAGAAGCGTAGCGCGGCTGAGGCGTTCGGTAGCCGCCTGTTCCACGACGTGATTAGTGTTCGCAAGCCTGAGAATACGCTTGAGGAAAATATGCGCCTTGGTGCTGAAACCGCCGGTCGCCTGTTCGCTGGTTATCAGGCTAAGTTTGGCGGCTGGTCTGAGCTTGACGCTTACACTAATAACGTTATCGAGGCGTACATTACTCAGATTCGTGAGCACATGAGTCCGGCGTTCGGTAAGGGACTCTCTGATGAGGAGAATCAGGCTATCTCGGACACTGTTCGTTTCGCACTGGATTCGCTTGTTCAGCTCACTACCCGTTCTAAGGAAGAAGCTATGAAGCACCTTCAGCTGAACGACATGGTTATTGGTCGTATGGGTAACCAGGCTATTAAGGAATGGAATAACTACTACGACAATATTTTCTCTTAAACGTTAGCCTCCAAGGTTCGGGGCTTTGGACGAGGTACATCTCTCAAAGCCCCGAACCTAGAGCCATATTAGAACCTACCTTTGTAACCCGACCGGAAGGAACGCCTATGCAGGTTATCCCCATCGCAACCCGCGATAACATCACCATCCCCGCGAACCGTTATATTGCGCTACATACCGAAAACGTCGCCTGGGGCACCCCTAAGCACATTGTTGATAAGTTTATGGCTCTCAACAATAAGGATGGGGACGAGTATCCCGGCACTGTACTGTACACACCCGACGGGGTAAACGTGGAAGACCCCGACACACGCGAACCGCTCGGTACCCTACAGGTGGTAAAGGAAAGTAACGGGAACCGCATTGTACATTTCCGCACCCTAGATGGTAAGCACGACACTGTACTATCCCGAACCGTTATCTTTGACGGCGGAAACCTAGAAGACGCGGAAGCACAGCACCGTGCCCTGTTCCTCGAAAGCGTTACCGATAAGCGTCTAAAGCTGTGGGAGCCCGCTAAGCGTCGCCTCGTTAAGGCTGGTTTCCCCGCCGAGCATATCGCCCCTGTAGAAGAAGCTCTACGTAACGGCATCATTAACGGCACACCCCTTGAAGCCTACGCTGAGGCTTTCAACATCCTCACAGACGAAGATACAGTGAACGGTATTCTTGCCCGCCTGAATGACGAGCTCACCGCCGGACTGGAAGCTATCAAGAACCTCAAAACCGAACTCGAAAGCGAGAACACCCATGAGTAACCCCACCCTCACTAACTACATCATCATTGAAGGCGTATTCGCAGACGGTAAGCACCTCATCTCCGCTGAGCTTACTGAGGCAACCCCCTCGCCAGGGAAGACCCGCGAAATTCCGCGCGAAGTCTTCAGCACCATCCGGCAGGTCTTCAAAGGAACCTGGACTGTAGGTTCTGACGACTACCCCGCCCTGCTCGTATCAAGCTTCCTCGAAGCGGTAAACGTAGCCCTCGATACCCACGCCGTAGGGTACACGCTCCGGTTTAATCCCGACACTAAGGATATTGGTGGCGGCAAGACCCACTACACCGAAACCCTCACGGTACTCGAACCCTAACCACCCAACCTGGAAAGAAGGAACAATAACTTTTGGCTAACGACAATGTTACGCAGGCACTCGCCACCATCTCGCACGCTTACAAGGTCAAGAAAGCTCTAGCAGACACCTCACCTACCCTGCTACAGCACATGGAGCGGATTACCCTCCGCACACCCGTTGAGTATCAGCTCCAGCGCGCCCACGACAAGGCAACCCACAACCTTGTAGCAGAGATTGACGAAGCCAACAACCTACTCAACGAAATTTTGAAGCCTATCCGGTACTCATAGGGCTTCAAAAAACACAACATTCTAAACAACACGACAAGAAAGCAACCACACAACATGGGTTTCCTAGAAGAAAACACCACTACACCCCGAAACCGTCGAACCAGCTACGTACCCGCTGGCGCACTCAAAGACGCAACCAGGTACTACAACACTAACGCGGTCGCAAACCGCATCCAAGAAGCCTACAAAGGTATTAAGGGTGCCCCCGTACCGAACCTCACCCATATTGCGTCCACCTACTACCCGGACGCGGTTCTTATGGTCACGCCCGAAAGCGCGCTCACTAAGCACCCGCCAATGTACTGGCACGAGGACACAGTGGAGGAAATTGTGAAGGCGTACCCGAAGCCGCTCCCCAAGCAGGGCAACCCGAAGCTCCCAGACATTTTTGTGGCACCCACCCCACTTATCCACACATTCCTCGACTACCCGCGCAACAACACCCGCCGAAACTATAAGGCAGGCTTCCAGGAAGCTCTAGCGCTACAGCCGCACGACGCTAAGGTGGATAGGCGCGGTAACCTGTCCGTCATGTATGACGTGGATACTGTGAAGAAGAACGTCGCCACTATCGAAAGCGTGTACAGTTTTAATAAGAGCTGGGAGGACAGTCTCAAGAAGACGAATCAGCTTATCGACCAGATGAATGAGTCCTTTAGTGTGAAGAGCTAAACGCTCCACGGCTACATAGTTAGTCGCCACATAAAATACAGCCCCTAACTATATTTTTGAGTTAGGGGCTGTATTGCGTTTTAAAGAGTTAAAAAGTTAAGGACTAGCGCTTGTACTCCTGAACACCAATAACGCGGCTAAGGCGCGTCAGAGGCTCTTTAGCGGCATTAAATACCGTGTGCCCGGTAGCGAAAACGAGCAGGGCGAAGGATTGACCAATAAACCATGCCACTGACAGGGCAATAACCCCCACCGGCGTACCAGACGGCGCAACAAACAAGGTTACATCCCCAGGAACCGCGCGCAGACCATTATTTGCCACAAGGAACAACGCGAACAGCATACCGGGCGCGTTCAAGCCCAGAAAAATAAAAGCTCTACTCAACTTCATGCGGTAAAATCATCCTCTCTAGATGGTTGTTTCGTTAAATATTTCACACCAACCCTACCATGCGGGGGTGTAGACCCCAAAGAAACATGTGGTAGACTAAACAAGCCCCTAAACTAGGTGGCTTTGAAAGGAAAAAATATGTACAAGACTAAGAAACCCTACAAGTACGGCACACCACAAAAGTACGCCTTCACCGGCGAATATAAAACCATCCCACACCCCCGCTGGTCTGGGCGTGAAGTAACCCTCTACCGAATCCAAGCACTACGAGACATCCCAGAGCATAACGTCCATGCTGGCGATATTGGTGGCTGGATTGAATCAGAAAGCAACCTCTCTCAGTTTGGTAGCGCTTGGGTTGCAGAAAACGGTGCCGTGTTCGATGGTGCCGTATGTATGGTGAACGCCCTCGTAACAGGAAACGCACGCCAGTATGAGTTTTGCGTCAGTCGTGGCAAAGCAACACTAAGTGATTACGCTCAGCAGTGCGGTACCAGCCAGATTAGCGGAAACAGCTATATTGGCGGTTCGGTAACCGTGACAGGTGATGCTTACGTTTGGGGTGAATACCGAAACGAGGGCGACGGCGTACAGCTCAATACCGGCGCTCACGGATATATTATCAATGAGTTCACTGGCGAGCACCAGGAACATGTGCTACAATATTCGTAGTCGAGCTGTTATGCCCGATACGCGCCGTTAGCTCAGTCGGTTAGAGCGTCACTCTTATAAGGTGGTGGTCGTGGGTTCAAGCCCCACACGGCGTACACAGCACAAATAGGAGCCCACACGGTAAAAAGTGTGGGCTCCTTCTCCCTAAAAGTAATCACGGAAGTGAGCCTTAATGTCTCTTTGGAAGAAATATACGCATGACGCGCTAAGTGACGATGAGAAGGATACGAAGCATCATCACGGTGCCGCGCTTCTCACTATCGCTTTCCTTATCATTATTGCTATCAGCCACCTCACTGATTAGTAAGCCACGCAATAAACTTCTACGAAAGGTAAATAATCATGGCTTACATGCCTGGTAAGTACAACTACACGTACACTACTGCTACTGTTCAGTCGCTTTTGAAGAAGCGTAACCTTGAATATATGCGCGACGATTTTCGTGCTGAGATGGAACGCCTCGCGGCGAAGGACGGTAACGTAACCTTCATTAGCCGCAAGTTCCATAACCCGGCTACGAAGCGCCCTGATAATCAGTATTTCCCCGCTATGTTCACTAACCCCAAGGTTCAGGCTCCGTGGCTTCCTGCTATGGAGGCGGATAAGACTTTGGTTAAGGCGGAGGGTGAGGTTGAACGCGGTCGTCTGCCTATTGATGTTGAACCCGGTAACTTTGTGACCCGCACGGTACCTGAAATGCTTGTCATGGATAACGCTGTTTTGGAAGACCCGAACAGCATTACGGATAGTGAGGGTGAGGCGCGCGACGTTGAGGGTGTTCTCAAGGGTAACGCTCGTATCACCTCGAAGGCTCGACTTGGTAATAAGTTCAACATCTCGGGTGATACTGTTATCGGTGCCGCGTTCGTATCCGAGGTGGACATTAAGGGTTGTGTCGATATTGCTGGCGGTGCCTCTGTTCTAGACTGCGACCTGGACGGCAATATCGTGATTAAGGGTCAGATGCGTTTCTTCAGGAAGCACGTCCGAGGTAACGTAACCATTGCTTGCCGCGCACCCGAAGACGCTACCTGGGTACACGCTGTTCGCACCCCTGACCATGCGCCCTTTATCAATAACGGGTTTATGACTCTTCAGCGTTCTCACTTGAAGGACTGCCTGAATAGTTCCCGCTGTTCTTCCTTTGAGGAGATGTGGGATAACATGCACCAGCATATTGAAGAGAATCTTGTCTTTGACACGTTCTGCCTTGATACGGTGAACCACCGAGAGTTCTGCCGTTGCGGTCTTTACTTCCCCGCATACCTGGCAGGCGTTCCGGCGGCTATCCAGTACTACGGCTTGGTAGATACCCGTAAGCCCGCCCAGCTACAGGACGACGTTATCCTGAGCCTGCTAAACTCCTACGATGTGGAGACGGCTATTAGGGCGGAGGTTCTTTCGGGTACTCGCGGTAAGTGCCTGTCCAGCTACGATGCTTGGTGTGCAATGATGGTGAACAAGACTGGCGTACACCCCGATACGTACCTAGTCGATTAAGCAGGCACACATTAGAGGCGTGTAGCCGGTGGGTTGAGAAACTTTCT
>ERZ1674165.239-NODE-239-length-9945-cov-2.416582_pt1 | contig 9945 bp, 8 predicted proteins | sample MGYA00581302_ERZ1674165 | MGnify/ENA primary metagenome ERZ1674165 (study PRJEB41354, sample SAMEA4873305) | human saliva metagenome | biome: human-associated habitat [ENVO:00009003]; feature: mouth environment [ENVO:08000002]; material: saliva material... | reverse complement strand
TATCCATAGTGATGAATATATAATGGTACTTATTCTATTTCTTTCACAGATTGTTATGGATATGGGGATGGTTTCTTATGAAAGTAAAAGTACTTATTTTTATATGATGTTGTTTTATTTAGAGGTGCAACTGCTTCGGAAAGGACGAAAACATGAAGTTCAGAAAATTGTGTAATGTTGGCATGTCCTTTCTAACAAAACCTTACTATCGTACGAGGGTATTAATTAAATCGGGTTATTATGACTCTTTGTCTGATGAAGACTTTTTGAAGAAGGTATTTCCTAAGTATATGGGATACCCTTTAGATCTAGAAAATCCAAAAACTTTCAGCGAAAAGTTACAATGGCTTAAGGTTAATTTTAGAGACCCAATACAAACAGTGATGGTTGATAAACATGAAGCTAAACATCTTATTGCTCAACGTGTAGGTAATCAGTATATAATACCTACGATTTCCGTATGGAACTCTGTAGATGATATTGACCTTGATAGGTTGCCTAATCAATTCGTTTTGAAATGTACACATGATAGTGGAGGCATCGTTATTTGTAAAGATAAATCAACACTTGATTGGGAAGCAGCAAAAGCTAAATTAAGAACATTCTTAAAACGGGATTATTCACGTATTGCTAGAGAGTGGCCTTATAAGAATGTTCCTCGACGTATTATCGGAGAGGAATATTTGTCGGAATTAGGTAGCAATGACATATTAGATTATAAGATGTATTGCTTTCATGGTGAACCAAAGTTAACAGTAGTATGTTCTAATCGTTTTTCTAAAACAGGAACGCGTATGAACTTCTATGATATCGATTGGAATCCTATGGGAATTCATTTTGGACATTATCCACCGTTACCTACAGAGTTTCCAAAGCCAGACGCATATGGTGAAATGAAACAGGTTGCGATGGAGCTTAGCAAAGGGTGTCCATTTTTGCGTGTTGATTTTTATGAAACTAAAGGGCATCTATTTATTGGAGAATTAACATTTTTTCCTGGTGCTGGATTTGAAAGATTTCGTCCTATGTCAAAGGATTATGAATTAGGAGAGTGGTTACATCTTGAGAATGTACATCGGGGCTGATTTAGTTCCTACGGATATTAATAAAACATTATTTGAAAACGGTAATGGAGAAGCTTTTGTAGGAAAAGAGCTTTATGAAATTTTGAAGCAATCGGATTTAAATGTTTTCAATTTAGAGGTTCCTCTTACTGATATAGAGACACCCATCGTAAAATTTGGTAATAATTTAATTGCGCCTACAAAAACAATTAATGGATATAAGGCGTTAGAGCCGTTATTTTTAACACTGGCTAATAACCACTCTTTAGATCAAGGGGTGGAAGGGTTGACGACAACATTAAATTTGTTGAAGCAGCATAAGATTGCTCATGCTGGAGCTGGAGCTAATTTGAAAGAGGCTAAGAAGCCATTTATCTTTGAAAAAGATGATATACGTATTGGATTCTATCTTTGTACAGAGAACGAGCTTACTATGGCTACTTGTCATACAATGGGGGCTAATCCTTTTGATGTGCTAGAAAGCTTTGACGAAGTGAAAGTTTTAAAGGCACAATGCGACTACGTCATCGTTCTATATCACGGCGGCAAGGAATTCTATCGCTATCCATCTCCTATGCTACAAAGATATTGCCGTAAATTTATCGATAGTGGAGCGAATCTCGTTATCTGTCAACATAATCATTGTGTAGGGTCTCGTGAAGATTACCAGGGAGGCACTATCATTTATGGACAAGGCAACTTTATCTTTAATTCCGATTTTTTTGTAAACCATCAAGAGTTTATTAAAGATTCAATACTAGTTACTGTAGACGTAACTAAGGATGATTTTGTGGTGTCTGAATTGCCTATTCGTAGAACCGATAATGGTACACGATTAGCCACAGAAGTTGAAGCTACAGAAACATTAGAGGATTATAGAAAACGTAGTGAAGAAATTAAAGACCCTCACTTTGTGACTCAAGCTTATAAGGTCTTTGCTGATACACATGTAAAACGTTATTTGCGTGAGTTTTTAGGTAGATCATTTATTGTACGCGCTATTAATGCTTTATTGGGCCGAAAATTGGTAGAACTTATTTTGGGCAAAACGAGTTATTTAGCAATACAAAATTATTTGGAATGTGAAGCTCATCATGAACTATTCTTGAGAGGCATTAAGAATATCAATAAGAAATAATGGATACTAAAATCGTAGCTGCTGCTAAATGGTCTGTTATTACAGAGGTTTTGGCAAAGCTTATTACACCACTGACAAATATAATATTAGCCCATATGTTAGCACCGACCGCATTCGGCATATTGGCGACGATTATGATGGTTATATCTTTTGCAGAAATGCTTGCTGATGCGGGTTTTCAAAAATTTCTCGTTCAGCATGAGTTTGAAAGTGCCCAAGAGAAGCAAGAGGCCACAGATGTGGCCTTTATTGCCAACCTAGTATTTTCTTTACTTTTATGGGGCGCTATCATAATAGGTCGTGATGAATTGGCCATCTTAGTAGGTAATGATGGTTTAGGTATACCTTTAGCTGTGATGGGGGCTATGATTCCTTTATCTGCCTTTAGTAGTGTTCAAATGGCATTGTATCGAAGAGACTTTAATTTTAAGTTTCTTCTAAATATTAGGCTCATAACAATTCTTACACCTATATTGATATCTATACCAATGGCGCTCATGGGTTACGATTACTGGTCTTTAATTGCTGGTATATTAGGGGCTCAGCTATTTACGGCGTTGGCCTTATTAAAGAGTCGAAGGAATCAAATTCATTTATTCTTTAGTTCTCGAGTCTTTATGAATATGTTTAGTTATAGTGCATGGTCATTAGCAGAAGCATTTTCTATATGGCTCACTGCTTGGGTGGATACATTCATTATTAGCCGTTTTTTAGATGCTTATTATTTGGGTATATATAAGATGCCAATGGCTATTGTTACTACCGTCATGGCTATGGCAACAGCATCATTGGCACCAGTATTATTCGCGGCCTTAAGCCGAGTACAGAATGATCAACAGGCCTTTTCGAATACATTCTTTACATTCCAACGCTATATGGCTTTATTTCTAGTGCCTATAGGGGTAGGATTCTTTGTAGTGCATATATTACTAGGTCCTCAATGGAAGTTAGCGGGTATTGTATTAGGTTCTTGGGCATTGAGTTCGGCTATTATGACTGTAACAGCTAACTTGATTTCCGAAATATTCCGTGCAAAAGGAATGCCAAATCTATCGTTTTGGGCTCAAATATTGCATTTGATTGTTTTAGCACCAGTCATTTATATTTTTGTTCAATATGATTTCAGTATATTTGTATATGCTCGATCGTTAGTAAGAATGGAAATGTTAGCAGCTGCTATGTTGCTATTGTCTTTATTTGTCAATATGAGTGCATTTCGCATAATATCTAATATCAGTGTATATCTCATTACAGCATCTATAGTTGGGTTAATTGCCTATAGTATTTTACATCTCTATGATGCAGTATGGTGGACCGTCGTCTGTATGCTTTTATGTGTTGTATTATATGTGGCTATTTTATACGTCATTCCATCTGAGCGCATAATTATTGCTTCTGGCTATAAAAAAGTCTTAAGTAAAGTAAAACGACATAATTAACAGAACTATGAAAGGAGTACATATGCTTTCAAAAAATGTAGATTTAAACAACACGGTAATCCTTGTAACGGGTGCCGCTGGATTTGTAGGGGCTAACTTAGTTATGTCTCTCTTATCTGAAGCAGAAGGAACTCAAATAATCGGCATAGATTCTGTTAATGATTACTACGATGTAGCATTGAAAGAGTATCGTTTGCAACAAATTGACGAGATTAGCAAAGACAATAAAAATACATGGATTTTTAAAAAAGGGAATATTGCAGATAAGGCTTTTATTGATGAAATCTTTGATGTATATAAACCACGAGTTGTAGTAAATCTAGCAGCTCAAGCAGGGGTTCGTTATTCCATTACTAACCCTGATGCTTATATAGAGGCTAATATTATTGGGTTCTATAATATTTTAGAGGCTTGTCGTCACTCTTATGACGATGGTGAAAGAGGTGTAGAACATTTAGTGTATGCATCATCTTCTTCTGTATATGGTGCAAATAAACAAATCCCATACTCTACAGATGATAAAGTAGATAATCCTGTATCTCTTTATGCAGCTACAAAAAAATCAAATGAGTTATTGGCTTATTCGTATGCTAAATTATATAACATCCCTAGCACAGGGCTTCGTTTCTTCACTGTATACGGTCCTGCAGGGCGTCCAGATATGGCATACTTTGGTTTTACAAATACATTACGTAATGGTGGGACAATTAAAATTTTTAACTATGGCAATTGTAAGCGTGATTTCACCTATATCGATGATATTGTAGAAGGCGTTTCTAAGGTTATGTCTACTGCACCAGAGCGTCGCAATGGTGCGGATGGCTTGCCGGTTCCACCGTACGCTATTTATAATATCGGCAATAGCAACCCAGAAAATTTACTTGATTTTGTGCGCATTCTTTCAGAGGAATTGGTTTCTGCTGGCGTATTGTCAGAAGATTATATTTTTGAGGAGCATAAAGAATTAGTACCTATGCAACCAGGGGATGTGCCTGTTACATATGCTGATACAAGTGCGTTAGAAGCAGATTTTGGCTTTAAACCTAATACAACCTTACGAGAAGGGTTAAAGCGTTTTGCCATATGGTATAAAGATTTCTATATGATGGAGGGCAAATAAATGAAAATTGCAATTGCTGGTACAGGCTATGTAGGCCTTTCCAATGGTGTGTTGTTAGCTCAGCATAATGAAGTAGTAGCCCTCGATATCATCCCAGAAAAAGTAGATATGTTAAATCGCAAAGAGACACCTATTGTAGATGCTGAATTGCAAGAGTATTTAGCTACTAAGGAGTTAAACTTCAAAGCTACACTTGACCCAGTAGAAGCTTTTAAAGGTGCAGATTATGTTATCATTTCGACACCTACAAATTATGATCCTCAAAAAAACTTTTTCGATACATCTTCTGTTGAACAAGTTATTAAAACTGTGCTAGAGATTAATCCTGATGCAGTAATGATTATTAAATCAACTGTACCGGTAGGCTATACGGTACAAATGCGCAAAGAATTTAATACGGAGAATTTAATTTTCTCGCCAGAATTCTTGCGTGAAGGTAAAGCCTTATACGATAATTTACATCCATCCCGTATTGTTGTGGGCGAGGATTCTGACAGAGCACGTCGTTTTGGCCAATTATTAGCAGACGGTGCTATTAAAGAAAATATTCCACAATTATATACTGATTCTACGGAAGCGGAAGCAATTAAATTGTTTGCTAATACGTATTTAGCATTACGTGTAGCGTATTTTAATGAGTTAGACTCCTATGCTGAAGTACGTGGCCTTAGCACAAGTCAAATCATCAAGGGGGTTTGTTTAGATCCTCGTATTGGAGATTTTTATAATAACCCTTCCTTTGGCTATGGTGGTTATTGCTTGCCAAAAGATACAAAACAATTATTAGCCAACTATAATGATGTACCACAAAACTTGATTTCTGCCATTGTCGATGCGAATAGAACACGTAAAGATCATGTGGCAGATACTATTATTGCTAAAAATCCGAAAATTGTTGGTATCTATCGGTTGACCATGAAAATGAACTCTGATAATTTTAGAGCATCAGCCATTCAAGGTGTTATGAAACGTATTAAGGCGAAGGGGATTGCTGTGGTAGTATATGAACCTACACTAGATGCAGAAGATTTCTTTAATTCGCCAGTTATTCGTAATTTTGAAGACTTTAAGCGTGTCAGTGATGTTATTGTAGCTAATCGCTGGGATAGTAGCTTAGAAGGTGTAAAAGATAAAGTTTATACACGAGATATTTTTGATAGAGATTGATGCAGCTATATGTATTGTGGCGTTTAGGAGAGTAGTATGAAACGTTGGATCCTATATATTGTGTTAGGTCTAATTGTGTTTTTTATATGGGATAATTCCCTGCAAAATGGAGGATCCTCTGATGGATTTAGTCTTATGTTTGCGGAGTGGTTTGCCCCTGTAGCTTATAAATTAGGCTTTCATGGAAATATATGGGCCTTAAATAGGATTGTTAGAAAGCTAGCCCATCTCACAGAATTTACAATTCTTGGCGGTGTTTTATATGTAGTTCTACGTCGCTATATTGAATATGGTACAGTAGCAAAAACTATAGGAGTAGGCGTAGCAATAGCTAGTTTTGATGAATTTATACAATTATTTTCACTAGGTCGTAGCTCTCAACTTTCTGATGTATTGATTGATACAATTGGTATAATCATTGGTATATCGGTAGTAAAATTAGCTTATTATATTAGTCATGATAAAAGATAAAAGTATATTTAAAAATTAAAAAAATATTAATATAATGATGCGTAAAATATGACTCATAATCATAGAGATTATGAGTCATATTTTATGAAGAATAAATGAATATATAAAAATTGTATTAAATGAGCATATAATAATTTATTTATTTTTATAGAAAAACCACTATACAAGCGACTAGTCCCTTGTTATAATCGTGAATGTAAAATGAATTCTAAAGTTAAGTGAGAATAACATGAACTTTATATAAGAGGTCGATTTTTGAAAAGAGAATCGAAAGTAGAAGGGAAAGATTATGAGTCGCGTGGTTGATTTACATGGTTGTATTTTGCCAGCTGTGTTAGGTCCACAAGGGCCTCAAACAATGGCAGAATCAGTAAAAATGATTAAGTCCTTGTCTAAACAAGGTATTACAGATATTTTTAGTACGCCAGATGTTACAGTATCTATGGATCTGAATGCATGGAATGCTATGAAATCTTTAGTTAATGAAGTAAAAGTTGCGATTAAGGAACAGCTAGTAGATGTAACTATTCACAGTGGAGCTCGCGTAATGCTTTGTGATGAAATGGTTGAATATATAGTCTTTCATCGCAATCAATATACGTTGGGAGATAGCCATTTTATATTAGTTGCTCTTCCACAAAATAGCAAAGTGCATCATATTAATGCATGGTTGTTAAGTCTACTAGATATGGGTATTGTACCTATTATTAGTGAAGTAGAAACTTATGGACAATTATTTACTAAACCTGAACAATTATTAGAATGGGTTGATAAAGGTATTTTGATTCAATGTAATATGGCATCTTTTAATCATGGTAACGCTAACTATGATAGGGCTATTGAATTATATCGCAATGGTTTAATTCATTTCTTTGGCACTGGTTACAGCAATGGCTGTGATGTCGAGGCGTACCAAGGTTATGTGGAAGCAATTTCTAAATTAGACAATACGTATAAAAAAGATTTGTTACCAAATATCCATCTTAATGAACGCGATCTCTTAGCTAATCGCACATTTTATCCCTCTGTCCCATCTAGTTGGGTAGGGAAAAAGGGTAATTTCTTGACTCGTCTATTTGGCTTTGCATTATAATTTATATAGGTTCTTTTATCCATGTCATAATAGGTTCTTTTATCCATGTCATATTGGCATAGAGAGGAGAGCCTATTTTTACTTTATGTTGTATTTGGGGTTGAAAACAACCACCATATATAGTATACTGAGAAGGCAGTAAAAATAGAGGGTTTTTCTAATAATTCTTCACATTTTTACATATAAATTTATAAAAAGTGTGATTTGCCATACTTTTTATACGTCTTAACATATATTTTGGCAGTAACGAGATGGGGAGGTTGCCAATATGTTGCAGGTCATTAAGCGTGATGGCACGAAGGTACCATTCGACAAAAACAAGATTGCTTTGGCTATTGAAAAAGCTGAACATAGTAGTACAGGGTTGTACGAAGAGGGCTTGGCACAGCGTATTGCAAATGAAATTGAGGAATATGCTACTAAGCTTCAAAAAGATATGACAATTTATGCTATTGAAGATCAAGTGTATTATAAGTTGATTGAGTATCATAATCCTGCAACGGCACGTGCCTATGAAGGTTACAAAGCTGTTCAAGCTTTTAAACGTCGTCAAAATACAACTGATGATGATGTAATTGGTTTATTAGATCGTAGTAATATCAGTGTTCTTGATGAAAACTCTAATAAGGATGCTGCTATTGTATCTACCCAACGGGATTTAATTGCTGGTGAAGTATCTAAAGATATTGCTCGTCGTAAATTGATTCCTACCGATATTTTAGAAGCTCATGATAGTGGAGCCATCCACTTCCATGATATGGATTATATTATTCAACCTATGTTTAACTGTTGCTTGATTAATTTGGAAGACATGCTTACAAATGGCACAGTAATCAATGGTAAGAAAATCGACACACCTAAGTCTTTCCAAGTTGCTTGTACTGTAACAACACAAATTATTGCACAAGTAGCATCTGGTCAATATGGTGGTCAAAGTATTAATGGTATTGATCGTATTTTGGCGCCATTCGTACGTAAATCTTATGAAAAAATCCTCAATAATGTTATTGAAGAGCAAGTTGAGATTTACGGCATGGAGCCTAATATGGAAAAGGCTCGTGAAATTGCGTGGAAACGTACGCGTAAAGAGGTTAAAGATGGTATTCAAACTATTCAATACCAAATTAATACATTGATGACTACAAATGGTCAATCTCCATTTGTTACATTATTTATGTATTTCCAACCAGACTATGAATACGCGAAGGAAGCGGCTCTTATTACAGAAGAAATTTTGCGCCAACGTATTAAAGGTGTAAAAAACGAAGCCGATGTATATATTACACCAGCCTTTCCTAAGTTGATTTATGTTCTTGATGAGCATAATGTAACACCAGATAGTCCATACTATTACTTAACTGAATTGGCAGCACAATGTACGGCTAAGCGCATGTACCCTGACTATATTTCTGCAAAAAAAATGAAGGAAAACTACTCAGGTAATGTCTTTAGTCCTATGGGCTGTCGATCCTTCTTATCTCCTTGGAAGGATGAAAATGGTGAATACAAGTTTGATGGACGTTTTAACATTGGTGTAGTAAGTTTAAACTTACCTCAAATTGGCATTCTAGCCCGCGGTAGTGAAGAACGATATTTTGAAATTTTAGATAAACGACTTGAGTTGGCAGAAAAAGCACTAATGCTTCGTTATGAATTACTTAAGGATGTAGTGAGTGATGTGTCACCAATCCATTGGCAACACGGTGCTATTGCAAGACTTAAAAAAGGCGAGAAAATTGCCAAATTCTTGACTGGCGGTTATGCGACTATTTCCTTGGGATATATTGGTATTTATGAAGCAACTCGCTTAATTACCGGTGAATCGAATACAGGCGAGAAAGGTCGCGTTTTTGCGATGAAGATTATGGATCGCTTAAATGCAGCTGTTGATGAATGGCGAGCTAAACATAACATGGGGTTCGCATTATATGGTACACCTGCTGAAAGTTTAACCCATCGATTCTCTTCTTTGGATCGCGCTCGTTTTGGTATTATTGAGGATATTACGGATAAAGGTTATTATACTAATAGTTATCATGTAAGCGTACGAGAAGAGATTAATGTATTTGATAAGTTCTCTTTTGAATCTGAGTTCCAAAAGAAATCTACAGGTGGCTGTATTTCCTATGCGGAAATTCCTAATATGACTAATAATATTCCAGCTGTTTTGACTATGATTCAATATATTTATGATCATATTTCTTACGCTGAATTCAATACTAAGTCTGACTACTGTCACGAATGTGGTTTTGATGGCGAAATCAAGGTAAACGAACATAACGAGTGGGAATGCCCTCGTTGCCACAATACAAACCGCGATAAATTAACTGTTATCCGTCGTACTTGTGGATACCTTGGTGAAAACTTCTGGAATGAAGGGCGCACAAAGGAAATTAAAGATCGTGTAATGCATATTTAAGATTATTAGAGGTATAGTTTTAATAATTATCCTG
>ERZ1674165.226-NODE-226-length-10218-cov-2.656597_pt1 | contig 10218 bp, 10 predicted proteins | sample MGYA00581302_ERZ1674165 | MGnify/ENA primary metagenome ERZ1674165 (study PRJEB41354, sample SAMEA4873305) | human saliva metagenome | biome: human-associated habitat [ENVO:00009003]; feature: mouth environment [ENVO:08000002]; material: saliva material... | reverse complement strand
GATCTGATGTATTTTTAAGTCTCATAACAAACCCACCTCTCTTTAAACCTTGACTATCTTTGACTATTATACCGAAATTTTCTCATTTTTAAAAGAAAAAGGGCGCTGGTAAAGGATAATCTTCACCAACCCCCTATTTTTCTACTTATCTAAGCCTAATTCTGCCAAGATTTGACGTTTATAGGCAATCTTTTGGACTTCCTTGTCTTCATCTTCAGACCAATCTAGTTTAATTTCTGAAACAATCTGCCCAGGACGATTTTTCAAGATATAGATGCGGTCACTGAGATTGAGGGCCTCCTCGATACTGTGAGTAATAATCAAGGTTGTTAGCTGCAACTGCTTGTGAATCTCAAGGTACCAAGCGTGGAGTTCCATCTTTGTCATCTCATCCAAGGCGCTAAAGGCCTCATCTAAGAGAAAGAGCTTGTGCCCGAAAAGGTAAGTTCGAAGCAAGGCTACACGCTGACGCCCGCCACTGAGTTCATGAGGGTATTTATCTCTTACAGCTGTCAACTGGAAGGTCGCAAGAATTTCATCCGCGCGGGCAATGGCTTCCGCCTTATCCACTTTTTGAATCAAGAGAGGAAGAATGATATTACCAAGCACGGTCTTGTGCTCCAAGAGCAGATCCTTTTGCAACATATAACTCACGCGCCCCTTGGGATTCTCCTCCCCATCAAGGACAATTCTCCCTGACTGAACTTCTAAAATACCAGCGATTAAGTTAAAGAGGGTGGTCTTTCCTACACCACTTGGACCTAAGATAGAAACCACTTCACCTGAAGTGACTTTCAGATTAATGTCCTCTAAAATCCTCTCCTGTCCATAGGCATAACTGACGTGTTCTAGTCTAATCTCTGTCATTATTTCACAAATTCGTTGGTGAAGCCTTTGTCTGTCAAATCTTCTTTAAGAATACCATTTTCTTTGTCCCATTTGTAGAAGGCATTCCAGCGAGCTGCATCAAATTGACCCCATTTTTCCTTGTCGCTTGCGTATTCTTTTGACAAGTATTTTTGAGACTCGATGACAAAATCACGTTTTTCTTTGAGCTCAGGAGCATTCTTAATCAAGATATCTGCAGCTTCTTCTGGGTGTTCCATAGCGTATTGGTAACCTTTTTTGATAGCTTGGATGACTTTACGAGCTTCTTCTTTGTTGTCTTTCAAATAGTCGTTGTTGGCGATGATAACTGGTGAGTAGTAATCAAATTCCTTGACGTAGTCTTTCAAATACATGAAGTTAGCCTCTACGCCTTGAGATTTAGCAAGAATTCCATCCCATCCGTAGTAGATCCATGCAGTATCAAATACTCCATTAGCAATCGGTGTGATTGAGTTTGAGTCGTTGTTTGGTACTTTTTCAACTTTTTCAAAGTCTCCACCTTGAGATTCTACCAAGGTTTTCAACATAGCAAGTTCAGTTGGGTCATTCCATGTACCATATTTCTTACCAACCAGGTCTTTTGGACTAGCTACATTGTCAGATTTACGAGAGATGATTCCTGATGTATTGTGTTCAACAATAGCTGCAACGGCAGTAATTCCTGCACCTTTTTCCAATTTTTTAGCCATATAGTCTTGGAAATAAACTGCAAATGGTGCCTTTCCGTTAATAACCAAGTCAGAAGAACTTTCTTCTGGTGGCAATTTCAAGTCAACATCCACTCCAGCTTCTTTGAAATAACCTTTTTCCTTAGCCACATAAAGTCCTGTGTGGTTAGTATTTGGTGTCCAGTCTAGGATAAAGTCAATCTTCTTGAGTTCTGCTTCTTTATTGTCCTTAGAAGCAGTTCCTTGACCACAAGCCACAAGTACGACAGCTACAAAAGCCGTTACAAGCGTTAAAAACACTTTCCATGTTTTCTTCATTTTGATTTCCTCTTTTCTTTTTTGAAACATCCTTATCTTAGGGACGTTTCCATTTAATCACATATTTTTCACTAATATCGACCAATTTCATACCCAAAAGGCTGATAATCGATACCAAAATAATAATAGCAAACATGGTATCATACTGAAACAGTTTCTTGGACTGAATCATGTAGACACCAAGACCCTCAAAGCCTCCCAACCACTCAGATACCACTGTTGTGATAAAGGCGTAGGAGACACTGACCCTCAGACCTGCATAAAAGTAAGGCAGGCTGACTGGAATTTTAAAATGCCACAGGATTTGCCAAGGCTTGGCCCGCATGAGACTAAATAAGGTCAGCATATCCTTGTCACAATGCCTAAAACCGTCCAAAATGCTGACGATGATGGGGAAAGTTGTCGTTAAGATAATCAAGACAATCTTGGGCAAAATCCCATAACCTAGCCACAAAACCAGGATAGGGGCTATGGCAATAGTCGGAATGGTCTGAACAACCACCATCATTGGGTAAATCAGGTCATTAAGCCAAGTCAAACTGTCCATAAGTACAGCCATGAGACAGGCAATCAAGACTCCCAAAACCAACCCCAGTAAAGCCACTCTCAAGGTGGCCCAGCTATGGTGCCAGAGAAATGCTCTATCACGCACAAAAGACTGGAGGATTTCAAGAGGTGTCGGCAGGATAAACTTGGGGAGCAGTTTAAGAAAACCTGCTAACTGCCAGATTGACAAGACTCCCAGAAAGCCCAATAGACTAATGTGTCGTCTCAGTATACTTTTCAAGTTTCTCATCAATACTTAAAATCTCTCCTACATTTATTTTGACATTGGCAAAGATATTATCTGCCTCATTCCCTGCCGCTTCCAGCGCTTCTTTGAGAATGCGCATAAGCTCATCAAACTCCCCTTCCAAGACCGTTTCAAATGGTGTCACCACCATAGTCACTTCTTGAGCTTGCAGATAAGTAATAACATGATCAATAACAGCTATCCGATCAATCCCTTGTGATAGGGGTAAAACTTGCAAGGCAATGCTTGCTTTCATAAAAACCTCCTCTTCTCATTTTCCTTTGACAAAAAGAAAAACCTTTACCATATATGGAAAAGGTGCAGAATAGACTAAGTATCGTTCCCTACGCTGGCATTACCCAGATCAGGTGCGGTCGAAGTTTAACACTTCCTCTCAGACTGTACACAGACTCCCATATATTATATGGACATATGATAGCGCAAAACAAAAAAAATGTCAAGGAAACTGCTTACAGAAAAGAGCAGGAAATTTTTCCTGCCCCAATTTTCTATACTCGTACTCCATCACTGTTTACTCTGTAGCCATCCACCGTCGTATTAACAGCTAAGACGCCTGAAGAGTAAGAATAATACCACTTACCTGAGACTTGATACCAACCTGTTTTCATTGCCCCTGAACTATCTAGATAATACCACGAGCCATTCTCCTTTAACCATCCTGTCTGCATTTCACCAGATGATTTCAAATGATACCAGCTAGAACCATCTTTCAGCCATCCCGTTGATTTGAGCTATAATTAGAACTATTTCCTGATTGGTTCTGATAATTCTGTGAAGAAGCCACTCCTTCTAGCTGAATATAACGACGACTTCCGTTATAAGCTGTATAACTCAACCACTTGTATCCATCTTTTTCGAGAATTTGATCATAATGAACATTCTCCCCAGGATAATAGTAATCAATCGTAGTAGCGCTAGCTAGTGGCTGATTTTTGATAGCTGCCTTATTCTTAAAATAATGTGTTCCTCCTGTCGAAGACAACGGTTGACTATCGAATACTTTGCCACTACTTACTACATTACCCCCATCCAAATCTTTAAAATGAATAAATCCTGTCATCGTATTTGCTTTTATCATTCGTTTATTATAGGCTTCTGTATAACTATAGTTATATTCCTCAATCTCAATCTGATCTCCCATTACATTTGACACCCAGGCAACATGCCCATAAGTTCCTGCAGTTGACCAAGCAATGGAGCCAATAGCTGGTGTATTGTCTACACGATAGCCTTCACGACGAGCACGATGCCCCCATTCATTCGCATTTCCATAAGCCCTTGGAATCTCAAAACCATTGACATTACTCAAACGAAAGGCTGCAAAAGAAGTACACTGACGAGAATACATGCGCCACTGATCAATCTCCTGGCTCCCATTTTTATAATAAGCAGGATAATCATCTCCACGCGCAATCGACCCATTCCCTCCAGAATAGGCATAGACACTATCACCCGCTGCTAGCATCAATCCTACTACTAAAAAAGGAACAACCTTTTTAACTGATTTTCTCAAAGAAAATCCTGTCTCTGTTACTTTGAATGGTAAAACTTTCATTCTTCCTCCTTGAAAATAATATAGTACTCAATGAAAATTAAAGATCAAACTAGGAAGCTAGGCGCAGGCTATACTTGAGTATGGCAAGGCGAAGCTGACGTGGTTTGAAGAGATTTTCGAAGAGTATAAATCGAAGATTGCCTTCACTTAAATTATTCGGAGAAAAAAGAAAAAGTGAGAAAATTTCTCACTTTAGTCCAGATAATGAATCAAATTCTTTTCAGTAAGGATATCTGAGTAAGTAAAGGACTCAACATAAACATTAGCTTGTTTATCTCCTTCAACATTCCCAAATTCCACGATAAATAGGGATGGATAAACTTCAATTAGCTTACCCAATCTATTTTTTTGGCGCTTACGCCCATTTTCCAAAGTCATTTCAACTACATGACCTTCATGCGCCTTGATTTCTTCTTTAATTTTTTTCATCTTGGCTACATCTGTAAATGCATCTGTCATTTTATGCCTCCCTTTTTGAGATACTTGAAAATTTATTGTATTCTTTTTGGAAAATTAATTCCACCGTTCCACGAGCTCCACTACGGTTTTTCTCAATGATAACTTCTACCTTATTATTTGGGATTCCTTCCTCTTCTTCACCACCACGCTCATAGTAATCGTCGCGATAAAGAAAGGCTACGATATCAGCGTCCTGCTCGATAGATCCAGATTCACGAATATCAGACAAGACTGGTCTCTTATCCTGACGTTGTTCTACACCACGAGACAACTGACTCAGAGCAATTACGGGAACCTTCAGTTCCTTAGCTAAAATTTTCAACTGACGAGAAATTTCTGAAACTTCTTGTTGGCGGTTTTCCCGACCAGTTCCCGTAATCAATTGAAGGTAGTCTATCAAAATCAAACCAAGATTTCCAGTTTCTTGAGCCAATTTACGTGAGCGAGAGCGAATTTCCGTGATCCGAATCCCTGGCGTATCATCGATATAGATACTTGCATTGGCTAAATTACCTTGTGCAATGGTATACTTTTGCCACTCTTCATCAGTCAGTTGACCCGTACGGATAGAATGCGACTCAACCAACCCTTCTGCCGCAAGCATACGATCCACTAGACTTTCCGCACCCATTTCGAGCGAAAAGATAGCAACCGTTTTATCCAACTTGGTCCCAATATTCTGAGCAATATTCAAGGCAAAGGCTGTCTTACCAACCGCTGGACGAGCTGCTAGAATAATCAACTCCTCCTCGTGCAGACCAGTTGTCATATGATCCAAATCACGATAACCTGTCGCAATCCCTGTAATATCGGTTGTTTGTTGCGAGCGAGCTTCCAGATTTCCAAAGTTGACGTTCAACACATCTCGAATATTCTTAAACCCGCTTCGATTGGCATTTTCACTGACATCAATCAGCCCTTTTTCGGCCTGAGCAATAATTTCATCAACTGGTTGTGAAGCCTCGTAAGCTTGATTGACAGACTCTGTCAACTTGGCGATTAATCGCCGTAGCATGGCTTTTTCAGCAACAATCTTAGCATAATACTCCGCATTAGCAGAAGTTGGCACAGAATTGACAATCTCAACCAAGTAAGACAAGCCACCAATATTCTGTAAGTCACCTTGATTATCAAGAATGGTGCGAACCGTTGTTGCATCTATAGCATCTCCACGATCCGATAAATCGACCATGGCTTGGAAAATCAAACGATGGGCATACTTAAAAAAGTCCCGAGACTCAATATATTCTCGTACAAAAACAAGCTTACTCTCATCAATAAAGATAGCCCCCAAAACGGATTGCTCAGCTAAGATATCTTGAGGTTGTACTCGTAACTCTTCTACTTCTGCCATCAGACTTCCCTTCCTTTTACAATATTGTCAAGAAGGTGTAAATTTATCCTTCTTTCACACGAAGATTGATTACACTTGTGATATCTTGATAGATTTTCACTGGTACATCAATCAAACCAACTGCTCGAATCGGAGCTTGTACTTGGATATGACGTTTATCAATCTTAATTCCAAATTGCTTTTGCAATTCTTCTGCAATCTTCTTATTGGTAATAGAGCCAAAGGTACGGCCATCTGGACCAACTTTTTCAACAAATTCTACAACCGTTTCTTCTGCTTCTAATTGGGCTTTAATTGCTTTTGCTTCTGCAATCATCTCAGCATGAGCTTTTTCTTCAGATTTTTGTTTACCTCGAAGTTCACCTACAGCTTGAGCAGTCGCTTCTTTGGCTAGATTCTTTTTGATAAGAAAGTTTTGTGCATACCCTGTTGGTACTTCCTTAATTTCGCCTTTTTTACCTTTTCCTTTAACATCTGCTAAAAAGATTACTTTCATTCTTCTTTCTCCTTTTCCTTTATTTCATTTAATACAATTTCTGTCAGTTTTTCACCCGCTTCTGACAAGGTTAAATCCTTAATTTGAGCTGCAGCTAAATTAAAGTGGCCTCCACCTCCCAGCTCTTCCATAATCCGTTGTACATTCAATTTACTACGACTACGAGCTGAGATAGAGATAAATCCTTGTGTATTCTTCGCAAGAACAAAACTCGCTTCAATACCTGACATAGCTAACATGGCATCTGCTGCCTTACTAATAACAACTGTATCATAGCATTTCGAGTCCGTAGCCTCTGCTATCAATACATCTGAACCTAATTTACGCCCCTGTAAAATCAGTTCATTGACCTCACGATATTCTTCAAAATCTGTCGCAGCGATTTCTTGGATAGCAATACTATCACTTCCTCTCGTTCTGAGATAGCTAGCAACATCAAATGTCCGACTAGTCACTCGTGAGGTAAAATTTTTAGTATCCAGCATCATACCAGCCATTAAAACACTGGCTTGCATACGACTCAGACGATTTTTCTTAGAATTCTGGAACTGTAGCAATTCCGTTACCAACTCACTGGCACTACTTGCACCACTTTCAATATAAGTAATAACTGCATTATCTGGGAAATCCTGATCTCGTCTGTGGTGGTCAATAACAATGGTCTGTGTAAACAAATCATAAAATTCTTTCGATAACGTTAAGGCAGTCTTTGAATGGTCTACAAGAATCAACAAAGAACGATTGGTCACTAATCCCATTGCCTCCTTAACCGACAACAACTTCGTAACTCCTTCTTTTTCTAAGAATGAAACAGCTCGTTCAATATCCGGCGACATTTGTTCTTCGTCATAAATAGCATAACTATTTTCAGTCACATTGCTAGCAAACAACTGCATACCTACAGCAGAGCCAAGAGCATCCATATCTAGGTTTTTGTGACCAACTACAAAAACCTGATCCACACTTCGAATCTTATCTGAAATAGCTGTCATCATAGCACGCGTACGAGTCCGTGTACGTTTGATTGAGGCAGCAGACCCACCACCAAAATAAACTGGATTTTTCGTTTCGTCATTCTCCTTGACAACCACCTGGTCGCCACCACGCACTTCAGCCAAGTTCAAATTGAGCAATGCAACTTTCCCAATTTCATCATGATTTCCATCACCATAAGAAAATCCCATACTCAAGGTCAAAGGCAGCTGTCTCTGTTTTGACTCTTCTCTGAAAGCATCGATAACAGAAAATTTATCATTCATCAAGCTCTCAAGTACCGTGTAGTCCGTAAATAGATAAAAGCGATCCATACTTACTCGACGGGAGAACATGGCATGTTTCCCAGCAAATTCTGAAACAAAATTAGCTACAAAACTATTGATATGACTGATATCAGACTCTGATGTTTCATCTTCTAAATCATCATAGTTGTCAACAGAAACAATTCCAATCACAGGCCGACTCGTTACTAGCTCAACAGTCGCTTCATATTCACCAGACACATCAAAGAAGTAAAGAACTCCAGATACCTTGTCCATATGAACCGAATAACGGGTTTCACCCAAGGTGGCATAAGAACCTGGATTTCCTACCGATGCCTTAATAATTGTTTGAATTAATGCCACATCAATCTCGCCCACTTCATTAGTCAAAATCAATTCAGCATAAGGATTAAACCATTCAACTTCACCTGACGACAAGTCTAACTTAATAACTCCAACAGGCATCTGTTCTAACAAGGTTGTCAAACTTTCTTCAGCTTGGTGGTTTACATACTGGATTTGTTCTACTTCACTCCTTGAGTAGTAGTCTCTCTGATGGATGAACAATAAAATATATGAACCCAAAATAAGTAGCAAAAGAAATAGCGTTACCAGTGTATTCGTTACAAAAACAAGTTGCACAGATAGCACTCCGAACGCCACTATTCCTAATATTAAGGGGAAAATAGGACTTACATAAAATTTTTTCATTCCAAACCTCTTGGCACCCATTATACCATAATAACCACCAAAAAGCGACTTTTTAAAAGCGTAATCAGTAATTCTATCAATTATAAGAAAAAGGAGGTTTACAATTCAGTAAACCTTCCTTTACACATATTGAAATTAAGATTCTTTAACTTCTAACAAACCAATTTCGCCATCTTCACGACGATAAATCACATTAGTTGTTTGATCTTCAACATCCACATAGATAAAGAAATCATGTCCCAACAAATCCATCTGTAGAATAGCTTCTTCCAAATCCATTGGTTTTAAATCAATTTGTTTTGAACGAACAACTCTCGACTGGACAACATTGGGATCTTCCACCAAAGCATCTGTAAATAATTGACTAGTTGCCACCTTATTTTTATTTTTACGCTCGATTTTTGTTTTATTTTTACGAATCTGACGTTCAATTTTATCGGTTACAAGGTCAATTGAACCATACATATCTTGAGACACATCTTCTGCACGAAGAGTAATAGAGCCAAGCGGAATCGTTACTTCCACTTTAGCAGTTTTTTCACGATACACCTTCAAGTTAACTCGAGCATCCAACTCTTGTTCAGCTTGAAAATACTTTTCGATCTTTTCGAGTTTAGAAACTACATAATCACGAATTGCTTCTGTTACTTCTAGGTTTTCACCACGGATACTATATTTAATCATATGAGTACCTTCTTTCTAAACATTTTTGTTTTTATGATTTTATTATAACGCTTTCATTTTATTTTTGCAAATTTTTTCCTCATCTTACAAGGGAAAATGTTTTTACATCCTCAGCACCAGCTTCTTCCAGCAGTTTCTTCACACGATTTATAGTTGTTCCAGTAGTATAAATATCATCTATAAGTAGGATTTTCTTAGGAATAGTGACTCCACTTTTAATAAAGAACGGAAGTTCTGTTGCCAAGCGTTCTGAACGACTTTTAGAAGAACTAGCTCTCTCTTCTCTTTTGTCTAATAAATCCAGATACTTGAATCCTGCTGCTTCAACTAAACCTTCAACCTGATTAAATCCTCTGTCAGCATATCTCTCCTTACTTAATGGAATGACTACAAATTGGTACTCTTTGTACTTTTTCAACTCCTCACTTAAAAATGAAGCGAAAACTTTTCTTAAAAGGAAGTCTCCATCAAACTTATACCGACTGAAAAAATCCTTCATAGCTTGATTGTAAGTAAAAATCGCTCTGTGATTGACCTCAACGCCTTCTTTACACCAAAATTGACAGTCTTGACACTTTGTTGACAAGCCTGTTTTCATACAATTTGGACAGTTCTTTTCTCCAATTCTCTCAAAAGTAGAGTCACAGTCTGAACAAAGACAAGAGTCACCATTCTTCAGAAGTAAGAGACTACTAAAAGTTAAGACAGTCTTCATAGTCTGCCCACATAACAAACACTTCATAAGCCTGCCTCCTTGTTCATCTGCTGAATTTCCTTAATTGCCTTCTTGATTGAATCATTTAATCCGTCATGAAAGAAAAGCAAATCTCCTGTCGGTCTATCCATGCTTCGTCCAACTCGTCCACCAATCTGAATCAAACTAGACTTGGTAAATAGATGATGATTAGCCTCGACTACAAAAACGTCTACACAAGGGAAGGTAACTCCACGTTCCAATATCGTCGTACTAATAAGTATTGTCAGTTCTCCATCTCGAAAAGCTTGCACCTGC
>ERZ1674165.221-NODE-221-length-10330-cov-2.628029_pt1 | contig 10330 bp, 8 predicted proteins | sample MGYA00581302_ERZ1674165 | MGnify/ENA primary metagenome ERZ1674165 (study PRJEB41354, sample SAMEA4873305) | human saliva metagenome | biome: human-associated habitat [ENVO:00009003]; feature: mouth environment [ENVO:08000002]; material: saliva material... | reverse complement strand
TGTTGCCATTGCTCGTAGTTTGGTCTCAGAAGCTCCAGTTATTCTAGCGGATGAACCAACGGGAAATCTGGACCCTAAAACTGCTGGAGATATTGTCGAACTGCTCAAATCACTTGCCCAGAAAACAGGTAAATGTGTAATCGTCGTCACACACAGTAAAGAAGTGGCGCAAGCGTCAGATATTACACTTGAGTTGAAAGATAAGAAACTGACTGAAACTCGCAATACTACGAAATAATACGAGCTTTTTCTGTTATACTCTTCGAAAATCAAATTCAAACCACGTCAGCGTCGCCTTACCGTAGATATATGTAACTGACTTCGTCAGTCTTATCTACCACCTCAAAACAGTGTTTTGAGCAGCTTGCGGCTACCTTCCTAGTTTGCTCTTTGATTTTCATTGAGTATAAGTACAAGAAAACTCAGAGCAATTCGTCTGAGTTTTTTTATGATCTTAAGTTTTCGAGATAACGCTGGGCTGTCTCTAGGTTAAAGGTTTTATCTGCGATAAATTGCTCAACTAGAGGAGCAACTTCAGACTCACTAGCACCTGCGAGGAGTGCTAAGGATTTGGCCTGCAATTTCATGTGACCTTGCTGGATACCTGTACTCACCAAGGCTTTGAGGGCCGCAAAGTTTTGGGCAAGCCCGATAGACACGATAATCTGGGCTAATTCTTTGGCAGAAGGATTTCCCAGTAGTTCATGACTGAGAACTACACGAGGATTGAGGCCGATAGAGCCACCCTTGGTCGCTACAGGCATAGGTAGGGTCATCTCACCGACCAATTCTTCTCTTTCAACATCCAGTGTCCATCGACTAAGACCTTGATAGCACCCCTCTCGACTGGCAAAAGCATGGGCACCGGCTTCAATGGCACGCCAGTCATTACCAGTGGCAATCAAAATGGCATCAATACCGTTAAAAATCCCTTTATTGTGAGTAGCCGCTCGGTAAGGATCAGCCTGTGCAAACTGGCTGGCCAAGGTTATCTTCTCCGCAATTTCTCGTCCTTGATCCTTTTGGCGGCTCAAGTAACGAAAGGCGATACGACAACTTGCAGTCACCAGAGAATCGGTCGCGTAATTAGACAGGATTCCCATGAGACTCTGTCCCTGACTGAGTTCTTCTAAGACTGGTTTCAAGGCTTCCAGCATGGTGTTGAGCATATTAGCACCCATGGCTTCCTGGGTATCGACATGGAGATAAACAACGAGAAAGTCTGTTTCTTCTTTGATCTGTTCTACATGCAAATCACGCGCCCCACCTCCACGTTTGACGATAGAAGGATAGGCTTGATTGGCAAGTTCCAAGAGTTCTGCTTTCTTGCTGACAATCTTCTCTTGCACTTGTTCAGAATCAGCAACGTGATAAAGGGCTACCTGACCAATCATCTGACGCTCATGGACTTGTGCAGTAAAACCGCCTGCTCGCTTAATTATTTTACTGGCATAACTAGCTGCAGCAACCACAGAGGGCTCTTCCGTCACATAGGGAACTGTGTATTCCTGGCCATTGACAAGGACCTCTGGAACCAACGAATAAGGCAGAGAAAAAGTTCCCACTACATTCTCACTCAGCTGGTCTGCGACAGTCACACTAATCTGTTCATCCTGCTCCAAACTCGCTTGCTTGTCAGGACTAAGGAGCGCCTGAGCTTTTAACAGCTCAAGGCGCTCATGGTATGATTTTTTAGAAAATCCATTCCAACTTATCTTCATTATTTTTCAACCTTGCTATAACGACGTTGATGATCAACAATTTCAACCAAGGCAAAATCTTGATTTTCATAGCCAGCAAACTGGGCAGAATTTGTTTCATCTAAGTCTACTTCCTCAAAGAAGACTTTTTCATAGTCTGCAACAGACAGGGCAGTTCTTTGGTTGAGCTTGTTCAAACGCTCTTTATCCAGATAAGCTTCATATCCTTCAACCAATTCACCACTGAAAAACTCAGCCACAGCCCCACTTCCATAACTATAAAGGGCGATTTTATCCCCAGCCTTCAAGCTATCTGTATTTTCCAAGAGAGACAAAAGTCCAAGAAAGAGAGAACCTGTGTAAATGTTCCCTACCTTTTGACTGTAGAGAATAGACTGGTCAAAATGCTTTTGCAAGAGGTCTTTTTTCTCTTGAGGGAGGCTCTTATCCATGATTTTTTTCAAGCCTTTTAGCGCTAATTTAGGATAAGGTAAGTGGAAACAAACAGCCGCAAAATCATCCAAAGTAAGCTGGTAGCGTTTTTGATATTCAAGCCAAGTTGTTTTCAAACTATCCAAATATTGTTGGGTAGAATAGACACCATTTACGTAAGGAGTTGTTGAGTAATTTGGACGCCAGAAATCCATGATGTCACGGGTTTGAGCTACATTGTCATTATTAAAGGCCATAATGCGTGGATTTTGTGTAATCAACATAGCCACACTTCCAGCACCCTGAGTTGGTTCTCCTGGAGTTTCAATACCGTATTTGGCAATATCACTGGCAATGACCAAGACCTTGGACTCCGGAGAATTTTCCACATGCAATTTGGCATAATGGAGGGCAGCTGTCGCTCCATAGCAGGCTTCTTTAATCTCGAAACTACGAGCAAAGGGCTGGATGCCCAGCAAGCCATGCACAAAAACGGCCGCAGCCTTACTCTGGTCAATTCCTGACTCGGTAGCCACAATGACCATATCGATTTCTGCTCTTTCTTGCTCAGTTAAAATAGAGTCACTTGCACTGGCCGCCAAGGTTATGATGTCCTCAGTTAGAGGGGCAATACTCAATTCCTTGAGCAAGAGTCCTTTACTTAATTTTTCAGGGTCAATTCCCCTCGCTTCTGCTAAATCTTGTAATTTCAAGACATATTGACTGGTCGCAAAACCAATCTTATCAATACCGATTGTCATATTTACCTCTGTTTTATCATTCATGTAAAAAATCGTTCATTACTATTTTATCACAAATAGCAGTAAAAGAGAGAAAAAAGACTTGATTCACCAAAGCAAGTCCCTTATTATTCTAATTATTTTGCTGTTTTCGTAAGTAGGAATAAAGTCTAAGAATCACTGTTCCACTAGCCATGCCAATAGAAATTACCAGAGCCAACATGACAACTAAAGTTGCACTAGCAATGGCATGACTATAATCCCCCGTCACAAAAAAGGCAGTTGTTCGATAAGAAAGATAGCCTGGAACTAAGGGTGCCAAGATGGCTAAGATAAAGACCACAGCAGGTGTCTTATAAAGAATACTTAAAATCTGGCTGACACAAGAACCGATAATAGCCGCAATAAAGGTGGCTACAATGACATTGGTCGGTTCCTTGAGCAAGAGATAGATTAGCCAGACAGCCATGCCCAAAATCCCTCCAGGTAAGAGCATAGACCGTTGAACATTGAGTACGATTAGAAAAGTGATGATAGCAAGAAGACTTGCTACTGCTTGTAATAAAAAGGTTGTTAGTGTCATATTAGTTCATCAATACCAAGGCGACAGAAGTTCCTGCCCCTAAAGCAAGGGTAATGAGCAGGGATTCAAACATCTTACTCATACCAGAGTTTATGTGGTTGGTCATAATATCCCGAATCGCATTTGTCAAGGCAATTCCTGGTACAAAAGGCATGACCGCACCAGCTATAATCAAATCTGCTGTCGAAGGAAAGCCTGTGTAGCGAGCCCAAAACTGGGCTATCATCCCAAAGACAAAGGCTCCAGCAAAGGCTGTCACAAAGGGAATTCGGATAAACTTCTCCACATAGAGGGAAAAGGCAAAACCAAATAAGGTAGCCACTCCTGCCCCAAGTGCGTCGTAGATATTTCCACTAAACATAATTGAAAAGAAAGGAGCACTAAAGGTCGCAGCCAGAGTCACCTGCAACTTGGTATAGGGAAGGGGTTGAGCTTGCAAAGCCATCAATTGCTTGAAGGCTGTCTCTAAATCAATCTGTCCTCCAACCAGCTGACGAGAAATCTGGTTGACATCGCAGACTTTTTCGATGTTATAAGAAGATGAGGTCACGCGCTTCATGCGCGAAATATTGGTATTTTCAATAGAGAAAAAGATTGCGGCAGGCATGGCAAGGACATTGCAATCCACAATCCCCTGCGAATGCGCAATTCGAATCATGGTATCTTCTACACGATGGATTTCTGAGCCACTTTTAAGGAGAATAGTCCCCGCTAGCATAATCACATCAATGACGGCATTTAATTCTTTTGATTCTTCCATGCTTGCCTCCTTTTATCAACTCCCTCTATTCTATCACAAATCCGGACTCAAAAAAAATCTTTGCCATGAAATCATGACAAAGATTCGTTTAATCACGAGAATTTTCGTGGTTGCCTTCACTACTTGATTGAGTAGTAGCAGGTGCATTCGCTCGTTGATTTCCTTGTTGGTTCCCCTGACTTGGTGTTGTAGTAGAACCTTGGTTTCCACGTTGGGAGGGTGCTGATGATGACGTTGACGGCGGTGTTTTTGGTTTGTAGATTGAAATCTTGACACGCGTCTTAGTCAAATCAACCTTTTCACCCGCCTTTGGACTCTGTTCAACGACTGTACCCTCAGCAGTTCCATCAGGAGCTGTCGACACTTCTACAACTTCAATATTGGCTTCTTTAATACCGACAATTTGAACGAGATTGTTTTTAGTAAATTCAAGACTAGATCCTATATAACTTGGCATGGCAACGCTGGTTACTTTCTTAGCAACGGTTAAGGTAATCGTTGAGGCCTTGCTCAAATCATAGGTGGTTCCGGCAGCTGGACTCTGTCTGAGAACAGTTCCTGCTTCGCTCTCACTTGATTCCTCTTCCTCAATCTTGATGAGATTTTCAGGAACCTTCTTCTGCTTGAGTTCTGCGATAACATCTGTCGATTTACGGCCGATATAGTTACTCAATTGGAAAGATTGCTTGCCTGATGAGACAACCAAATTGATTTTCGAACCTTCTTTTCGAGTCTTTCCAGCTTCAGGATCTGTACGGATAATCCGCCCTTCTTCCACCTTTTCACTAGCCTCTGATTTCTCCTCACCAATCTCAAAATTGGCTTTCTTGAGGGTTTCCTTGGCTTCCGCAACTGTCTGACCTGCCACATCTGGAATGGCAATGGTTGCAGGAGTTCTGGATAATATCCAAATCAGAGAGGCTGCCACCAATACAATGCTGGCCAACAAAATCATATAACGAACTCTAAATTTCCGTTTCTTAACAGGCTTGGTTGCGTAATTGTCTTCTGAAACCTGCTGGCTCGGCTTCGCAGTCTGTGGCTTCGGACTTTGTGTTTGTACCTTAGGAATCGAGGTCAAGGTACTCTGGGATACCTTTGGTAGAGTCTTGGTGTCCGCCTTAGTAGTATCATTAAATACCAGTTTAGGCTCATTGCGACGATTGTAAGACAAGCTACTAGACAAGTCCACATACATCTCTGCAACTGACTGATAACGATCTGTCAATTTCTTGGCAGTTGCCTTGATGACAACATTCTCCAAAGCCTGAGGCACAGATGGATTTTCATCAATAACTGACGGCAGTGGTTTCTGGAAATGCTGAAGGGCAATGGTCACCGCGCTATCCCCGTCATAAGGGATATGGCCTGTCAGCATCTCATAGAAAATAATCCCCATGGCATAGATGTCACTCTGTACCGTCGCCTTCGAACCACGCGCCTGCTCTGGTGACAAGTAATGAACTGAGCCCAGCATAGAGTTAGTCTGGGTCAGACTCGTCTCTGCAAAGGCTACTGCAATCCCAAAGTCTGTTACTTTGGCAGTCCCATCTGGTGTCAAGAGGATATTTTGAGGTTTCAAGTCCCTGTGAACAATTCCTCTAGTATGGGCCAAACGCATGGCTAGGAGGATTTGTCCCATAATACGGACAGCTTCTTCATTAGAAAGAGGATAGTGTTCCTTGATATAGCGTTTAAGGTCCAGTCCAGCAACATACTCCATTGCAAGATACTGTTGACCGTCTTCCTCACCAATATCTGTTATCCGAACGATATGAGGATGGTCTAGATCTGCCATAGCTCTCGCTTCACGCTGAAAACGAGCTACAGCTATCGGGTCCGTCTGGTAGTTGGTCCTCAGGACCTTCACTGCCACTTCTTCTCCGTCTAGAATTAAATCCTTGGCCAAATAGACATCTGCCATGCCTCCTCGGCCAATCTGTTTCACAATCCGATAGCGTCCGGCAAAAATCTTGCCGATTTGGATCATTCTGCATCCTCCTCGTTCATAGAAACAAGGGCAACCGTAATGTTGTCTAAACCTCCTGCATTGTTAGCAAAACGCACAAGCGTCGCTGTTTTATCTGCCAAAGGAATATCACTGGTTACAATATCACAAATCTCACTGCCTGAAATCATGTTAGTCAAACCATCACTATTGAGCAAGAGATAGTCACCTGGCTCAAGGGTAATCATTCCAAAATCAGGCTGAATTTCGTCTTTTTGACCGATAGATTGAGTAATAATATTTTTCTGTGGATGGCTAGCGGCTTCTTCTGGTGTCAATTGACCTGCCTTAAGCAATTCATTGACCAAGGAATGGTCGCTCGTTAACTGGTGGTACTCTTCCCCACGAATCAAACCGATACGAGAATCTCCAATATGAGCATAGATAGCCTGATTACCAATAATAGCAACAGCCTCGAGAGTTGTTCCCATTCCTTTATAGGCATCATCTTGTCCAAGTTGATGAATCTTTTGATTTTCAATTTCTAGGTAATTGGCGAACCATTCACGCACTTCATTGACTGTATCGATTTGGGTATCAACCCAAGCTATACCTAGGTCTGTTACCGCCATTTCACTGGCGATATTCCCTGCGCGATGACCTCCCATCCCATCAGCTAAAATAATCATGGTACGCCCAGCTCTATTGACATAGTGGTTGACATAGTCTTGGTTATTTGTTCGTTTCTGACCAACATCTGTTAATAATGAAATTTCCATGTGTCAGTTCCTTCCTAATCCGATATCTTGCGAAATTGACTGATGAAGAATCCATCACTTCCATACAATTCAGGTGTAATGAGGATACAGCCGTCTTTCATGATATCCTTACATTCATGTTCTAGTTTTACCTGCTCGAACTCGGGATGACTTTCTAAAAACGCCTCAACGACTTGAAAATTCTCCTCTGAGACAATAGTACAGGTACTATAAGTTATTATACCACCTTTGCGTAGTGTTTGACAAACACTACCTAATATTTCTAGCTGAATTTCCTGTAAGGACGCGAAATCTGCCGTTTCTTTATTGTATTTGATATCTGGTTTGCGACGCAGAAGACCGATTCCTGAACAGGGAGCATCTACTAGAATCTTGTCAAATGAATCCTGACCAAAAAATTCATGCACTTTTCTGGCATCCAATTTTTGCGTTTGAACTCGATCTGCAACCCCTAAACGCTCCGCATTTTCTTGGATTAAGTCCAACTTGTGGTCATACAAATCCAGAGCAGTAACCTGACCTGTCGTAAGATAGTAGGCAATATGGGCTGTTTTCCCACCCGGGGCCGCACAAGCATCTAGGACCTGCTCATCACCTTGTAGATCAAGAGTTGGCGCAACCAATTGACTGGACTCGTCTTGAATGGTAATGGCTCCCTCTGTAAACAAATCATGGCCTGCAAAATGCCCTTGCTCCTTGACGAGACCAGAAACAGACAAAGGTGAATCACTAGCTTCTAACAAGGCTTGAATTTCCTCTTTTCGGCTTAAGTCAGTCACACGGATGCTGGCTTTGTTGCGCACCAGAAGACTTTCAAAGATGGCTTGTGCTCGCTCTTCTCCATATTCTTCCTTGAGCTTGGCAACTAACCAAACTGGAAGGGAATAAGCAATAGAATCACGTTTGTTTTTTCGTTTGATGCTGGCAATATCTGGCCACCTTTCACGCAGGATACGGCGTAAGATAGCATTGACCAATTTTTCACTGCCCTTTTTACGGACTTTGGCCAATTCCACTGCTTCATTAACCACAGCATGGTCTGGAATTTTGTCCAAATAGCGGAGTTGATAGGCACTCATAAGAAGCAGAACATAGAGCCAGCTGTCTAACTGGTCTCTGTCTTCGATAAAGTGGGATAGGTACCATTCCAGAGTCAGTTTGCGGGCTACTGTTCCATAGACCAGCTCTGTTACCAAGCCCTTGTCCACTGCTGAAATTTGACTTCCCTTCAGATGCTTATTTAAGGCAATATTTGAGTATGCTTGGTTGATAAAAACATCCTCTAATACTGATAGAGCTAGACTTCTAGCCGTTTCTACTTTAGTCACCAAATCGTTCTCCTACAGTCAATGTACGTCCAACTCCGTTGAGGAAGGAAGCAATGTCCATCTTAGGTTTGCCAGCTGGCTGCACTTGTTTGAGAGACAAAGCTCCTTCTGCTGTTGCGACGATCAATTCTTTCTTGCCAATAGAGAGAATTTCACCTGGATTTCCCTGACCATCTACTGGTAGGGCTTCATAAATCTTAAAGCGGTCGCCCTTAAGGAAAGTATGGGCCACAGGCCATGGATTCATGCCACGGATTTGGTTAAAAAGTTGACGATTGGTTTTGTTCCAGTCCAGTTTTTCTTCTTCTGGCTTAATATTTGGCGAGAAGCTAACCTGACTTGGATCCTGCGGTTCAGGTTTGATGTCACCAGCAATATAGGCAGGTAGAGTATCCAAAAGTAAATCACGACCAACAAGCGCTAATTTTTCAAACAAGGTCCCGACATTATCCTCATCTGTGATAGGGATGCTGCGACGAGAAATCATATCTCCTGCATCCATTTCCTTGACCATTTCCATAATGGTCACACCAGCTTCCTCATCCCCTTGAATCAAGGCGTAATGGATAGGAGCGCCACCACGGTGTTTAGGAAGGAGGGAAGCGTGAACGTTGACCGCAAAATCCATGCTATCAAGGAGTTTACTTGGGAGAAATTGCCCAAAAGCAGCAGTCACGATTCCATCCGCTCCTAGTTTCATAAGAGTTTCCATCTCTGGACTTCCAGATAATTTTTCAGGTTGGTAAATAGGAAGTCCTGCTTCTTTAGCAGCCTGCTTGACTGGAGTTTCTTGGATCACTTTTTTACGGCCGACAGCACGGTCTGGCTGGGTCACAACGGCTAGAATTTCGTAACGGTCATCTGTCAAAAGTCCTTTTAAGACTGTTGCTGAAAAGTCGGGTGTCCCCATAAAGATTAGTTTTGTCATATCTTCTCCTTCTTATAAAAATTGCTGTGGCTCATGGTCAATGCTGAGACGGAGCTCACTATTTTCCCGTTCTTGAGTTAAGGCCAAGACCTGGTTGAGGGTCGCCCCCAGCTCATCTTCTAAACGGTATTTAATTAAAATCTGGTAATGATAAAGATTGTGGGTACGAGCAATAGGCTTGGGCGTCGGCCCGAGAATGTTGCTGGTCTCTGATAAGCCTGACCGCAAAATGTTCATAACTTCATAGGCACGTTTGACAACCTCTTCTTCTTTCTTGTGAGAAAGGGTAATGCCAATCGTGAAATAGTAAGGTGGATAGCCAAGTTGTCGTCTAATTCCCATTTCATAAGCATAAAAGCCTTCGTAATCCTGATCCTTGGCAAATCGAATAGCATAGTGCTGCGGATTATAGGACTGAATCAAAACCTGACCAGCTTTTTCAGCCCGACCTGCCCGACCTGCCACCTGAGTCAAGAGCTGGAAGGTTCTCTCAGAAGAACGGAAATCTGGTAGATTCAAGGCCGTATCCGCATTGAGCACTCCGACTAAGGTTACATTGGGAAAATCCAAACCCTTGGCAATCATCTGTGTACCAAGTAAAATATCCGCCTCTCCTCGTCCAAACTGGTCAAGCAGATCTTGATGACTGCCTTTCTTACGAGTCGTATCCACATCCATCCGTAGAATACGTGCCTGAGGAAAAAGCTCTGCCAGCTCGTCATAAGCCTTCTGTGTCCCTGTCCCATAGTAGCGAATACTTCGGCTCTTACAGTTAGGACAGAGCTGAGGAATATCCTTTGAAAAGTCACAATAATGGCAATTCATAGTCTTGGTATCCATGTGCAAGGTCAGGGAAATGTCACAGTTAGGACAAGTATCCACCGTCCCACATTCCCGACACATGACAAAGCTAGAATAACCACGACGATTGAGCATGAGAACCACCTGCTCTTTTTTAGCCAGACGGTCCTGAATAGCTTCAAGCAAAGGAGGCGTAAAGTTTGACGTCTCGTTTTGTCCGATATAGTCCCGAAAATCAATCACTTGAACCTCAGGAATGGTAGCTAAGGGATTGGCACGTTGGGTCAGACGTAAGTGTTGATAAACACCTTTTCCAGCCCGCGCACGGCTT
>ERZ1674165.218-NODE-218-length-10358-cov-4.539163_pt1 | contig 10358 bp, 8 predicted proteins | sample MGYA00581302_ERZ1674165 | MGnify/ENA primary metagenome ERZ1674165 (study PRJEB41354, sample SAMEA4873305) | human saliva metagenome | biome: human-associated habitat [ENVO:00009003]; feature: mouth environment [ENVO:08000002]; material: saliva material... | reverse complement strand
CTTACTAACGCCCTTTTGGAGTCCTATTAAGCACCTTTTACTTTACCACCTTATAACTAATTGATTTCCTGTTGATTACAAACATACTTTTTGTATGTGGTTTTGCCGTTATTTATTGATATCTTATTTGGAATTATGTAATGATTTTTCAAATCCTTACCTGCAGATTTTCGAAGTCTTAAATGAAATGGTTTTCTATGAAAGAGGATGATGAGAGGATAGATATTCGACTGTCTTAGTTATTTTTTTGTTTAATAAGTAACCTCGGTTCTTCCTTTAAAGCAAATACGAAAAGCGTACATACATTTAACGGAAGAACCAATAGATCTATCGCAGACAGTCGTAAATAATTGTTAATCTTCTGTTAAACGAGAGCTTCACCTTTAGCCATTGATTTATTTTAACTATATTTGTACTAAACTATTCTCATACGGTAAAGCGTGATAGACACGCTGCAATTAGTGGACTTGAGGATGTTGACATCATCATTACCGATGCTAAAATACCACAGTTTGTAGCCAACAAGATTGAAGAAATGGGCATAGAACTAATCATTGCAGGTTCTTAGGACATGCAATAAGACATAAAATAGAAACAAATTAATTTTTACGATTATGAAAATACCATCAGAGTTTGACCCTATCCGTCCGTTTGAGCCGGAAGAATTACCGGCAGTCTATGATAGGATTCTTGCTGATAAGCAGTTTCAAATGGTGCTGGCATATCTCTACCCTGATGTTCCAGCAGAGGCGATAGCAAAGAAGATGCACGCTTGTAAGACGAATCTTGAATTCCAAAAAACATTCTGCTATCCTTTCCTCCAGCGTCTTGTCACGGAGTTGAGCTTAGGTTGTAGCATGGATGCAGTCAATATCGATACGCGCAAACGTTATACCTTCGTCAGCAACCATCGCGACATTGTACTCGACTCTGCTTTCCTCGACAAGCTTCTCATGGATGTTGGCTTTACCACTACTTGTGAGATTGCTATCGGCGACAACCTCCTTTCGCAGGATTGGGTGCGTGACTTGGTGCGTATCAACAAGTCATTTACCGTAGAGCGAGCCCTCCATTCGGTTGAGATGCTCCGTGCCAGCAAGCGTATGTCAGAGTATATCCACTTCGCTATTGCTGAGAAGAATGACAATGTATGGATTGCTCAACGACAGGGAAGAGCGAAGAATTCAAACGACCTTACCCAACCTGCGATCCTGAAGATGATGGCTATGGGAGGCGAAGGCACTATCATCGAACGTCTAAAACAGCTCCACATCGTGCCGTTAGCTATCTCTTATGAGTACGATCCATGCGATTACCTCAAGGCACGTGAGTATCAATTGCGTCGTGATTTACCTTATTGGAAGAAGACAGCAGAGGACGATCTCGAGAGTATGTTAGTAGGAATCAAAGGCTACAAGGGACATATCTTCTACAAATGTGCACCATGTATTGACGAATGGCTTGACACAGTAGATGAGGAACTGCCAAAGAACAAGCTCTTCGATACCATTGCAGCACATATCGATCACCAAATCCACAGTAACTACAAACTCTATCCTATCAACTACGTAGCATTAGATATGATTCAGGATACACGTGTTTACGAAGAGTATTATACAATGGAAGACTATCAGAACTTCAATACTTACCTCGATGGTCAGATTGAAAAGATTGATATTGAGAACCGTGATGATAAGTTCTTACGCACTTGTCTGTTGACACAGTATGCTTATCCTACAAAGAATTACATTGCTGCGTCATCTGAAAGCGGCAGATTTAAATCACTTCTGAATCGTCTCACCTTTAAGAAATAACACAACGTGGACTGGTTCGGAAAGACTTTCTACAGACTATTGACTATGGTAACGGCAGTCATGTCGTTACTCATAGTCAGTGCCTGTGAGCATGACTTCTATGAGACAGGCGACAGCGAACTGTCTTATCTACATACTGACTTTGTTGAAGCAAGAACCAACGAGCTATCAGCTTTCGCTTCAGCAACTACTGATGACGGAATACAACTGACATTAAAACCTGCAGTAAAAGAACAATGGGCAAAAAGACCCGACACTACTTACCGTGCCTTACTCTATTATAATAAGGTAGAAAATGGCATAACATCGTCTTTTGCCATTAGTCCTGTTGCTGTCTTACGCCCTCGTTTGGCACTTGACTTACCTATTGTGTACACCGACCCTGTTGGTTTTGAAAGCGTCTGGATAAGCAAGAATCATAAATATTTGAATCTTACGATTACCTTAAAGACTGGAAAGACAGAAGACGAAAAGGCTGTTCAGACCTTAGCTATCGTCTGTGATTCCATAAAAAACCTACCTAATAGTGGACGAGTGTTTTATCTTCGACTTCATCATCACCAAAATGGAGTACCCGAATACTATAGCAGACGTGTCTTTACAAGTATTCCTTTGAATGGTTTTAAACAGAAGGATTCCATCTATTTAAGTATCAACACGTATAAAGGAAAGATTAATAAGCAGATTACTTTCTAACGCTATCAACTGAATTCTATCTGCATTTATGTTTTACTGCGTTTCCATCTGCAATAAAACATAAACAAATAGTCTATATAAAACCATAGGCAAGACCATCAACTATCTATTCTTTTCTCATCTTCCGACACAAAAACCGTTTATTTTTAATACTCGAAAATCCACTGATAACGATTTGAAAAATCATTACATAATTTCGAACAAGACAGCTATAAATAAGGATAAAAGCACGTGTAAAAGAAAGACTTGTAACCTAAAGGAAATCAATCAGTTATAAAATAGCAAAGTAAAAGGTGCCTAATTGGACTTCAAAAGGGCGTTAGTAAGGGGCTTAAAGGGCGTCTTTTGCAAGCCTATCGAGCGTCTTTTAGAAGCCAAAAGAGCATGTATTTAAAATCATGATGTGAAAAATTATGACAAAACAACAAACTATTAGTGCAATTAGCCCTATTGGACCTATTAGCCTAATTAGGCTAATAGGAATAAGCTATTTGTAGATTACGGATTTGCCATAGTATCAATTTAGGAGAGAGTTACCATGCAAATATATAAGTCTTAACACCTGATTACACATTAATTTCAACCCTTTATCGATATATTAATCCCCAATCCGTTCCTAATATATATAGAGAAATCAAAAAAAATAGTGTACCTTTGCAACCTATAATTCATTGGTATAAACCTGATATGACATATTCAATATTTCAAATTAATAGCAAAAAAACTGTCTTTTCAGCACAGAATATCCTATTGAGAAGAAGTTTTCTCATTCTTTCCCTCCTACTTTCTGTAACAGCGAACTATGCTGACAATGTTGATTTCAACACTGCTTTACGCATAGCAAGAACCTATGTAAATGTCAGCAAGACAGCTGCTCAAAACATAAAAACACGTGCGGCAGCAACGGCAACACAACAACCTTACTACGTCTTCAACGATGATGCAGGCAAAGGTTTTGTAGTTATTGCAGGCGATGACAAGATGGGTAAGGTGTTAGCTTATAGCAAAGAGGCTTCGATTGATATGGCTAACCTCAATCCCGAAGCACGTTATCTCTTTGATTCCTATCGACAGGTATATGAGGAGTTGGGCAAGCATAAGACGCTTACCACACGTGCAGGAGCAGCAACAAAAACAGCTGATGCTGTGCAGCCTTTGCTAAAAAGCAAGTGGGGACAGGACTATCCCTACAGCAAGCTGACCCAATATGTAACGGGGTGTGTGGCTACTGCAGTTGCACAGGTGATGTATTACCATAAATGGCCAGCACAGGGAAAGGGACAAGAAAGCTATACGGTGAAGTTTGATAACACTGTTCGCTCAGCCGATTTTACAAAGTCACACTACGATTGGGATAACATGTTGCCTGATTATAACCGCAGAAACATTACTACAAAACAGGAAGATGCTGTGGCTTTGTTGATGAATGATGTGGGTATTGCAACCAATATGCAATACACGGATAGGGCAAGTGGCACACAGAGCTATATGGCTGAGCGTGCATTGCGCAATTACTTCGACTATGATGCCTCAATGGTAACCAGATCATATGAGGGTATTGACAACTTTATCGAGATTGTAAAGAAAGAGCTCCGCAATGGTTTCCCACTCTACATATCTGGTGATTCGAAGACTGGAGGTGGTCATGCGTGGGTTTGCGATGGCTTTGATGAGGAGGATAGGTTCCACATGAACTTTGGATGGAATGGTCAGGCAAATGGCTATTACTCACTTGCTACCTTGAGTGTAACGTCTACAGGTAGTGAGTTTAATGGTGCACAGCATAGCTTTAACAAACGCCTTCATGTCATTGCGATACATCCCAACAAACCTAATACACCTAAGATTGATGATGATATAGCGTATCAGTCGCCTAATATCAACTTCGATTACGGAAGTGATATGGCGTTTGTAGGAGATGCTCCAACAACCTTATCTGCTACTGCTAAGGTGATGTATTCAAGATTTATCAATCAAAGTCAAAGTGAACTTGTAGGCGATATCGGTTTGGGAATCTATGACCAAGAGGGCAAACTGGTAAAGGTAACACCTTATGGACAGGATGGAAGGAAGATATTTACTAAGGAACGATTTGTCTTTAACGAAGGGAAGTGGGTTTCTGGAGGTGTAATAGATGACAAGATAACCTTCACACTCGACTTCTCTACCCTTACAAACGGCACCTATTCACTCTATCCTATTGCTGCACAGATGCTGGAAGATGGAACATTAGGTGCTTGGGCGCGTATGAAGAAAGCCCCACGTATCGTAATGAAGGTGGAAAATGCTAAGATAACTTACTTAGAATTGCCAACGGAAAAGTCGACCTTCCAGCTCACAACCGAGCCTAAGTTAGACAACAAAATGATGTTAGGTGAGCCGAATGTTCTCCGTCTGAACATCCGAAAATTAGATGCTAATTTCTTCAACGGAAGCGTAAAAGTAGAACTCCTCAACAGTGAGAATAAGGTGGTATATACCACACAGACGGATGAGGTAGTTGACTTTGATGTCTACACAACCAAGCGTGTTAGACTGCCATTCAACCTTCCTTACGACATTGCTTCGGGTACTTATCACTTGCGCACGACTATCACCAGTACCGACAACATAAGCTATCCAGTACGTGAGAAGGCTTCACAAGAACCTTATACGCTCACGATTGAGGAAAAGAGTCAGACTGGTATCTTCTCAAAAGCGATTGTTTATGCGCAAGATAACGAGGAAGGAAGTGTCCCAATGGAGAACTTTGATGTATCAAAAAGTCCAACATTCAGAGTCGCATGTATTGCATCTCTTGCAAAGAACGTACAATACAAGGGTGGTCTGACGTTCTATCTTATCGACACTGTGACGGGTATGTCTATCCAAGTGACGAAGAATCCGATACAGGTAGACCTCGCACAGGCTGATAATATGGCAATAATAACCAGCGACTGGATTGATCCAAAGACCGAGAAACTCATCAATAACCGACGCTATCGAGTGGCATTGTTTGGTGTGGTGGATGGTAGGAATGTCGACTTATTACCAATTTCGACAACGTCACCTTACCTTTCCCTTATCAATGGACCCTATGACAAATATCCTGAGGGAGGAACAGATGGTGTGGAGGAATTGAGCATCAAACCTGCACTGCAGTTCGTTGACGGTCGCTTACACATACAGCAGCAGGGCTTGAAGCGTGTGGAGCTATATGGCATGAATGGTATGTTGGTAGCAAGTAGTGCTGCGAATGGCACCGACAACCTTAGCCTCTCCATTCCAAAGGGAACCTACGTGGTACGCATCATCACACAAAGTAGTCGTTACACAAGCGTTATCCGATAAACAACTATCCAATAACAAAGAGCGAGTACCTATCCCGGCACTCGCTCCTTTTCTATCTTTTAATAATCTATTCGTACTCCGCACATATGGTGCTTACCAACAGCACCACACGTGCTGACGCTGAGCACCAATGGTGCTGACTACTAATCAGTGTCTACAAGTAGACTATTTCAACACACCAAGTTCCTTACCAATCTTGATGAAAGCGTTGATACACTTGTCAAGTTGCTCACGATTATGACCAGCTGAGAGCTGAACACGAATACGAGCCTCGCCCTTTGGTACTACTGGATAATAGAAACCAGTTACATAGATACCCTCTTCAAGGAGCTTAGCTGCATATACCTGAGACAACTTAGCATCGTAAAGCATTACCGCACAGATAGCACTCTGGGTTGGTTTAATATCAAAACCAGCAGCCATCATCTTATCGCGGAAGTAGTTAACGTTCTCAACAAGCTTGTCATGAAGTTCATTACTCTCCTTCAACATCTTGAACACTTCAAGGCTGGCACCGATAATACAAGGTGCAAGTGAGTTAGAGAAGAGGTAAGGACGGCTGCGCTGACGAAGCATGTCAATGATTTCCTTGCGGCCAGTAGTAAATCCTCCGAGTGCACCACCAAATGCCTTACCGAGTGTACCAGTGTAGATATCCACACGATCATAGGTCTTGCAGAGTTCGCTTACACCATGACCAGTAGCACCAACGACACCGGCAGAGTGAGACTCATCAACCATCACGAGAGCGTTATACTTCTCAGCGAGGTCGCAAATCTTGTCAACTGGAGCAACGTTACCGTCCATAGAGAACACACCATCAGTAACGATGATACGGAAACGCTGTTCCTGTGACTCTTGTAGACAACGCTCAAGATCTGCCATGTCAGCATTTGCATAGCGATAACGCTTCGCTTTACAAAGGCGTACACCATCAATAATAGAGGCGTGGTTGAGTGCGTCAGAGATAATAGCATCCTGATCGGTGAGCAATGGCTCAAAGACTCCACCATTAGCGTCAAAGCAAGCAGCATAGAGAATCGTGTCTTCAGTCTTGAAGTAATCAGAAATGGCAGCCTCAAGTTCCTTGTGGCTGTCCTGTGTTCCACAGATAAAACGAACAGAGGACATACCGAATCCTCGTTTGTCCATCATCTTCTTAGCACCTTCTATCAAACGTGGATGATTAGAAAGACCAAGATAATTGTTTGCACAGAAGTTCAAAACTTCCTTACCTTTTACTTCGATTGCTGCACTTTGAGGACTCTCAATGATTCTTTCTTCTTTGTAAAGTCCTGCTTCTTTAATCTCAGCAAGTGCATTACTGAGATGTTCTTTCATCTTACCGTACATAACATTAGATTTTATTTATTAGTAGGCAAAGTAACTTATAAAAAACGAGAAAAAGGACGTTAAGGAGGTTTTTTTTACGTGATGACTTAATTTTTTAATAATTTTAATACCTAATAGTGTGTTATCAACAAAAAATATGCTTACTTTGCAACCAGTTATATTTAAGCTTAACAATATTTATGAAAAATGTATTGGTTATAGGCTCTACAGGTCAAATCGGCTCAGAGCTTACCCGAGAACTTAGAAAACGTTATGGAAACGACAGCATTGTTGCTGGTTACATTAAAGGAGCAGAACCTAAAGGTGAACTGAAAGAAAGCGGTCCATCAGCAGAGGCCGACGTTACTAACCCAGAGATGATTGCCGATGTTGTTAAGAAATACAACATTGACACCATCTATAACCTTGCAGCATTACTCTCTGTAGTTGCTGAAAAGAAGCCTCAACTGGCTTGGAAAATCGGTATTGACGGTCTGTGGAACATCTTGGAAGTAGCACGTGAGAACAATTGTGCGGTCTTTACTCCAAGTTCTATAGGTTCATTCGGTTTGAGTACACCTCACACACAGACGCCACAGGACACTGTTCAACGCCCTGGTACTATCTATGGTGTGTCAAAGGTTACCACAGAGTTGCTTAGCGACTACTACTTTAAGAAGTATGGTGTTGATACCCGTTCAGTACGTTTCCCAGGTTTGATTTCCTATGTAACACCTCCGGGTGGTGGTACTACTGACTATGCAGTTGACATCTATTACGCTGCTGTTCGTGGTGAGAAGTTCGTGTGTCCTATCAAGAAGGGAACACTGATGGACATGATGTACATGCCAGATGGTTTGCACGCAGCTATCTCATTGATGGAAGCTGACCCAACTCGTTTGGTTCATCGCAATGGTTTCAACATTGCTTCAATGAGTTTCGACCCTGAAGAAATCTTCAATGCTATCAAGCGTTACAAGCCTGACTTTGAGATGGAATACGACGTAGACCCACTCAAGCAGGGTATTGCTGACAGTTGGCCAGACAGTCTTGACGACAGTTGCGCACGCGCTGAATGGGATTGGAAACCTCAGTATGACCTCGACGCTATGACTGTTGACATGCTGAAGAACCTTGAGGCTAAGTTGAAATAAGTCTACAACACAAGAGATAGATTAGCATAAGCTTGAATATAGTACGTATGAAACTACTCTATCAGGCTATAATCTAAATAGTATAAAGAAACAAAGAGGTGGTTACCAACATGGCAATCACCTCTTTTTATTTATTAAACATGTTCCCTCGGATGCGCACTTATTCATCATCACCCAACAATCAACACCCAACACCCAAGCCAAACATGTTCCCTCGGATGCGCACTTTACATCATCACCGAACAATCAACACCCAACAGCCAAGCCAAACCTGTTCCCTCGGATGCGCACTTTACATCATCACCGAACAATCAACACCCAACACCCAGACAAAACATGTTCCCTCAAATGCGCACTTTACATCATCACCGAACAGTCAACACCCAACACCCAGACAAACATGTTCCCTCAGATGCGCACTTTACATCATCACCGAACAATCAACACCCAACACCCATGACCGTGATTCAATAGATTTCTCCATCAAACTCGCTTGCTAATAGTTCTTCTCGAAGCCGTTGGAGTTCTCGCATTGGAGAGATCCCACCGATGAAGAGCGTAACACGTTTCCCATCCTTTGTTTCCACAACAACTGGAAATCTACCATTGAAAGATATGCTCTGATTAAGCTTTATCCTAACAATATCTTTTATACAGATAGGCTGGGGAGGCTTAATCAGTGCGATATGTCCCTGTTGACAACGGGCATAAAGATTGCCATCAACTATAATAAAACTCTTTATAATGTTCTTTGGAGGATTGAGTACAACTCGAACAACAAAGAAGATAACTACCAATATAAAAAGTTGGATGGAAAGTACCACAAGATAGATTTCACCTTTTGTCATAGGTCTAAGCGTTCTTACTTTATTTACAATCGGTGAAGACGAAGCCTATCTGCGGATATTCCACATCGGTGTTTCGCCTCCTCCAAAGAGAACATCTATGTTAGCACCATTCTTCTTTTCGATAACATCCCATGCACGCAACTGTATGAACTGTGCTGGAGAGAGGTTTAGTTCGGTCATATAAGCCTTATCAGCCACCGCCTTATTACGCTCAGCCTTAGCACGTGCAAGTTCCATTTCGGCACGCTTCTCTTGTGTTTGCTTTGCCTGAATACTTGCAGCAGTCTTGTTCATCTCTTCCAACTGCTCCTTGTTAGGCATCACACGGTCGGTAATTACCTGTTGAATATCAATAGGGAAGTTTGCCTTTCGTGACAAAGAGGCTACATACTGGCGCATAGACTGCTTAATACGGTCATCGAACTTTGCAAGAACCTCACGATTACTCATCAAGTCGAATGGCGAACAAGAGGATACATACTCACGCACTTTATTGCGGAAATAAGGTTCGATGAAGTTCTCAAACCAGTTTTCTCCATAGTTTCTCAGTAAGTCAGGGGTCTGTCCTTTCTTCACTTGGATAATCATATACATATTAACATCAAGTGGAGTATTGTCGTTTGAAAGCAAATCATCAAACTGGAACTGCATCTTCTGTGGCAGGATATTAAAGTAGACAGCGGTCGTTGTTGGTGCAATCAGTGTAATTGAATTTACTGGTTCATCAGCAACACGCGTACTACCAAAGAAGATAGGCTTCATCTTTAATGCCGCTTCTTGGTCGTAAGAAGGATTTACAAACGAGAAGAAAACAAGACCAATAGCACAAAAAGTGACTACAAGAGCTACTGGAAGCAATATTTTTTTAGGATTATTCATACCAAAGAAATCTTTAAGATTAAAACTTGAATACTGTTGGTTAGATTGTCTTGAATTGAATTTCATATCAAATGAGGTTATAATTGTATATGCTAAGATAGGTATCTTATCATTGCAAAGATAATAAAAAATATAATATGTGACAAACAAAACATTGTATAAGTAGTAGCTATAGAATGTTTTAAAAGAGCTTACAATACATTTGTACGCTATACAAGAAATGCAAATAGATACTATATTGATATTATCTTCTACAAACAACTTATTCCTATTAGCCTAATTAGGCTAATTAGGCTAATAGGCCC
>ERZ1674165.215-NODE-215-length-10425-cov-2.012343_pt1 | contig 10425 bp, 10 predicted proteins | sample MGYA00581302_ERZ1674165 | MGnify/ENA primary metagenome ERZ1674165 (study PRJEB41354, sample SAMEA4873305) | human saliva metagenome | biome: human-associated habitat [ENVO:00009003]; feature: mouth environment [ENVO:08000002]; material: saliva material... | reverse complement strand
GATTCTGAGTGGCTACTTCATCCGGTTCGATGAAGAAACTGAGCTGTGGCCAGGCTATTTTGAAATGATCAAACGTGCAGGAGTGGAAGAAGCCATCGAGAATGCTGATATCCGTGCATTGTTTAATCATGATCATAACCTAGTATTAGGACGCACAGGAAACAGCACAGTGAGTCTCAAAGTTGATGACAAAGGTCTCTATGGGGACATTATCATCAACAGGAATGATCCAGACGCTATGGGAGCCTATGCCCGTGTACAGCGTGGGGATATTGTTGGATGCAGTTTTGGATTTATGCCAATCAAGGTGGACACTGTTGAGCGTGAAGATGGTTCCTATCTTGATACCGTGCTGGAGCTTGAAATCTTTGAAGTAAGCCCTTGCACGTTCCCAGCATATCCACAGACTGAAATTGCTGCACGGAAGAAAGACTTTGAATGTCTAAAACGTGCCAATCTTGAAGCGTTAAATGAACGCAAAATGAAAATTAAGGAGAAATACAATCTATGAACAAAGCATTGATTCTGGGCGCACGTATGCGCACAAAAGCAAATAAGGTTGTTGAATTGGAAGAAGCAATTGAAGAATTGAACAACCGTTCTGCAATCGAAGCAGAGAAACTGGACCGTGCTGAAACTGAAGAAGAAGTTTCAACGGTTGAAAAGAGCCTTGAAGAACTTCAAAAAGAATTGGAAGAGAAACAGGCAGAAAAAGCAAAACTTGAAGAAGAAATTGAAGATCTTCAAAAACAAGTTGACGAACAAAATCGGAAAGCCCCAACATTCAAAGATGTTGAGCAACGTGGAGGAAAGAAATTGGAACAACGTGACGCAATTGCTAAATTCATTCGTACTGGTCAAACTCGTGACATTGAAGGTCTTAAAACAACTGACTCTGGAAGCGCTGCTTTGATCCCAACTGAAGTGCTAAAACCTCACTTCCTTGAAAAGACACGCAATCCACTCTTGGATCTTGTCCAACGTGTCAAAGTAAATAGTGGTTCTGGTAAATATCCAGTTATCAAGAAGACAGACAGCAAAATGGCTTCAACTGAAGAATTGAAAGCTAATCCTGAACTTGGAAAACCAAGCATCAGCGAAATTGATTACTCAATCAAGACTTACCGTGGATACATTCCTGTATCTCAAGAAATGATTGATGATGCTGATTATGACATCATGTCAATTGTAGAAGATGAAGTATTCAATCAAGGTGAAAACACTGAATTGTCATTGGTCGCTACCATCCTCAAATCAGCAACTCAAGCAGATGCTGCTGGATTCGATGGCATCAAGGACATCTACAACAAGAAACTCAAATCAATCTACAAAGCAAGCATTGTTGTGACGCAATCAATGTTTGCAGCACTTGACAAAGTGAAAGACAAAAATGGTCGCTACATGCTTCAAACGGATGTTGCTTCACCTACAGGCTACTCATTTGGTGGCAAAACAATCTACCCGGTAGATGATACAGTCTTTGGATCTGAAGGAGACATGAAGTTCTTCATTGGTGATGTTTCTGAATTTGTAAAACTCTTTGACCGTTCTCAAGTATCTGTTAAATGGGTCAACAATGACATCTATGGCCAATTGCTTGGACTCTTCATCCGTTTAGACGTTAAGAAAGTAGATGCTGCTGCTGGATTCTTTGGCACATACACTGATGTTGTAGCATAAGGAGGTATCACATGCCCTATACAGTAATTCGTCCATTCAAGGACATGCGTGATGAAGAACAACATGAATATCAAATTGATGATGTGTTTCCACGCAAAGGCTATGAACCTGATCAAGAGTTTGTTAAAGGACTCTTGACAGGCTTTAATTCAGCAGGTTCAATCTTCATCACTGATGAAGTGGTAAAGAAAGCTACTAAGAAAGTAGAAGAGGCTGCTGAAGAGGCGGAAACAACTACTGAGGAAGTAGAAGAAACTACTGAAGAAGCGAAAGAAGCTACTGAGGAAGTAGAAGAAGCTACTGAAGAGAAACCAAAGCGCAAGAAAGCAACTAAGAAAGAGGAAGAATAGCATGGACACCGGTCAGTTAGTGGAATTACTTAAAATCAAATTAGGAATTGCTTCAAATTTGCGAGATAAAACACTAGAGAAGATTGTCTCAAGCGTCATCAGCGAATTAACAAACAATCTGGGTGTTGAATTGGTTCCAGATCGTGCTGACCATGAAATGTTCATTGTTGACTTTGCTGCTTATCGTTATGAAGGTGGTGTTGATCTACCACGTCACCTTCAATGGCGCTTGCACAATCTGCAAATCTCTTCCAAGAAAGAGGTGTGAGATGTGGAATGATGAAATCACATTGATAGGTTTTAAAATTACAGGCAAGGACAAGCTCAAGCAAGATCTAGCTGAGAAGGTAAAGACTACAATTTTCTGTAAAAAGAAATCTATCACACGGTCAGAATTTTACCAAGCTAATCAGGCTGGCATTCGTCCAAATCTGATTGTTGATATTCACAGCTTTGAATATGACAATCAGGAATTTGCTGAATTTGGCGGTAAAGAGTACCGGATTTTGAAGACATATCCAATCAACCTCAATATCCTTGAATTGACTCTGGTGGAGAAAATGACATGAGCCAAGATCTAGCCAGTCAAATTGCTAAAGCATTAGCAGAGTATTCCACAGAAGTTGAAGAAGAAGTGGACAAGATAGCGGAAGAAACAGCAGAAGAGGCCGTCCAAGAATTAAAAACCACAAGTCCAAAAAGTCCAAGGGCAAAAGGTGGTAAGTATGCCAAATCGTGGAAAAAAACAAAAATGGGGAAAGGTAATTTTGTGGTTCACAACACAAATTACCGTCTCCCACATTTGCTTGAATTTGGCCACTTAAAAAGGAACGGGGGACGGGTTTCCGGCATCGTACACATCAAGCCGGCAGAAGATCACGCTATTGAGAATTTTGAAAAGAAATTGAAGGAGCTTGGAAGATGAAGCTGTCAGAGTTTGCAGAAATTTTGGAACAGGCTGGCCTGCCTGTCACTTACAAGGCATTCAGGGAAGGAAATGTCCCCACGCTGCCTTACCTTGTCTATTTTGAAAGCTTGCCATCTATCACAGGAACAGACAATCAAGCATCATACATGATCCGTGCTGTCACTGTAGAATTGGCATTTGAACGAAAAGATGAGGAGCTAGAAGAACGATTGGAAGAGCTGTGGAATGACCACAAGCTCTTTTATGATGTTCAAGAAGAGAATTTTATTGAATCAGAAAGACTGTTTGTGAAGTCTTATGAAGTCTATCTATATTGAGGAGGAAAGAAATGACTGAAAACAAAGTTACATTTGGACTTGAAAATGTCCATGTGGCACCAATCCAATCAATCAGTGAAGCAGGAGTGATCACTTATGGTCAAGTATTCCGCTTCCCTGGAGCGATGGAATTGACGCTGGACCCTAAAGGGGATTCAGGATCAGTGAAAGCTGATAACATTGATTATTACTTCGTCAACTCAAACGAAGGTTACGAAGGTAAATTCAAAGTCCCACACATCATTGAAGCATTCGCAACAAAAATTTTGGGTGACATCAAAGACTCTACAACAGGAGTGGTCACAGAAAAAGCAGATGCGAAGACAACCAACTTCGCACTTATGTTTGAATTTGCTGGCGATGCTAACAAGACACGCCATGTCATGTATTACTGTTCAGCAAGTCGCCCATCGAGCGGATCAGCTACCAAGAACGGAACCAACGTGAATGAACGTGAATTGAGCTTCAATGCCAGCCCTCGTCCCGGTGACCAAGTTGTGAAACGTTCCATTACATCAGCGGATGATCAAGAAGTTTATAAGAAATGGTTTGAAAAGGTTTATGAACCTAATCAAGCTTTGTAATTAAGGAGGCCTTAAATGCGTAAGAGTGTGACCATTAGTGAAAAGGAGTATGAGCTTGTAACCAATGCTTACACTCCTATCGCTTATAAGAGTGAGTTTGGGAAAGATTTCTTCCAAGATCTTTTTGGAATGATCTCAAACCAGAATATCATGCAAATGGCTGAGAATGGCAACAATGAAGTTGACATCAACATGTTGGCCAATTTTGACATGACCTTCTTCAATCGCTTGTTTTGGGTTTTCACGAAATCAGGGAACCCACACATCAAACCTTATGAACAATTTTTCATGGAAATGGAAGAATTTCCTTTGCAGGACATTGCTCCAATTCTAATGGAAATGATCAGCGACACAATGACATCAAAAAAAAACCAGATGAGTCAGAATCAGCCAGTGATGAAATCTTTACAGTAGAATCATATCTTTCTTGCTGTAAAGAAACTGGTCTCACAATTGATGATCTGAAGCACATTTCAATTGGAATGGCTCTGGATTATCAAACAGATTATGTGAATTTGCGCACTGAAAACAAATCAGAAACACGCAAGGCCACACAGTCAGATTTTGACTCATTCTAGTCTGAAACAGAGTGCTGAGAGGAAGAATCTGAGGTCAAGTTCATCGAATAGATGGATGATTGGTCACAAGAAGCCTTTAGGCGCTCTTTATATTTTTATACGAAAGGAGGAAACATGGCCGGTAATATTAAAGGGATAAAAATTGAAATTGGCGGTGACACACAGCCCCTTCAAAACGCCCTGAAAAAAGTAAATTCTGCTTCTGTTGAAGCAGCAAAAGAATTGAAGAGCATTGACAAGGCTCTGAAATTTGACACAGGGAACGTGACCCTATTGGCTCAAAAGCAAGAAGTCCTTCAAAAGCAAGTCTCAACTACCAAGGAAAAACTGGAAACATTGAGACAGGCACAAGCACAAGTTGAAGCTCAATTCAAAAGTGGTGACATTGGAGCTGATCAATACCGTGCATTTCAACGGGAAGTGGTCCAGACAGAGAACATCCTGAAGGGCTATGAGAATAAGCTTGAGAATGTAAATAAGGCATTAGATGGAAATGGGAATGCTACCAAGTCCAACCGTGAACAACTGAAAGAGCTTCAAAACGAGCAACAGCGCCTTGCAAGTGAAGGTGACAAAGTTGTCAGCTCATTCAAGCTGCAAGAAAGCCAAATGGGTTCCAATGCTAGTGAAGCAGATAAGCTGGCACTTGCTGAACAGAAAATTGGGAAGCAAAGCGAGATTGTCGCCCAACAGGTTGAGAATCTTGAGAAACAGCTTGCTCTTGCAAAACAAGAGTATGGCGAGAACTCGACAGAAGTCAATAAGCTAGAAACTCAACTGAATGAGTCCAAGGCTGCTTTCAACGGGCTTTCCAATGAAATGGAGAACCTTGGTGAGTCAGGGAAGAAAGCCAGTAGCGGTCTTGAAGAGACAAACAAGCTTCTGAAAGCTGAGTTACTGAACCAATTCTCTGAGAAGCTATCTGAAATCAGTCAAAAGTTGGTTGATTTTGGAAAGAGCGCTCTAGATGCGTTCCGGGAAATTGATGAAGGAATGGACACTATTGTCACCAAGACTGGTGCAAGTGGAAAGTCCCTTGAGCAGATGCAAGGAATTGCCAATGGCATAGCTACTGAAATGCCTACTGATTTCAGCAAAATCGGGAATGCAGTCGGTGAAGTTAACACCCAATTCGGCCTAACAGGGGATGCGCTCAAAACCACATCTGTTGACATGCTCAAGTTTGCAGAAATCAACGGATCTGACATCACGAATGCAACAATTCAGTCCAAGCAAGCCTTGGAAGCCTACGGATATTCTGTTGATTACCTATCTGATGTACTGGATAGCACCACTTATGTGGCACAATCCACAGGGGTTTCTGTTGATGACTTGATGAAGAAAGCAACAGATGGAGCGCCACAAATCAAGATGCTTGGTCTTGAATTTGATGAAGCTGTCACATTGATTGGTCAACTTGAACAGCATGGGGTTGATTCATCAGCAGCATTGTCAGGAATGACAAAGGCAGCAGGGGTCTACACCAAGCAAGGAAAGACCATGAAAGAAGGTCTCAAAGAGACCATTGAAGCCATCAAGAACAGTAAATCAGAGACTGAAGCAATGGGGATCGCTATGGAGATCTTTGGTGCTAAAAAGGCCCCTCAAATGGTCGATGCCATCAAGCGTGGAGCTTTGAGCTTTGATGAACTTGGAAAAACATCTAAAGAGTCAGCAGGGTTAGTTTCACAAACTTACGAAAGCACTCTAGATCCTATTGATAAATTCACGACAGCACAAAATGGCTTGAAAATTGTCATGGCTGAGGTCGGTGGAGCAATTGCTGAAACATTCGCTCCAGTGCTTGATGTACTTGTAGGCCTTTTTAAAAGTGTCGCAGAATGGGTAAATAAATTACCTGGGCCAATTAAAGAACTTGTAGTTGTATTTGGAAGTATTGTGACAGTAGCTGGGGTATTGTCCCCAATATTCCTCGCATTACAAGCTGCTGCAATGGCAGCTGAAACCACTATAGGTGGACTGATAGCTGCTGCATTGCCAATAATTGGAACAGTCATAGCAGTAGCTGCTGCAATTGCTGGAATTATAGTAGTTATTAAGTATTTATGGGAAACCAATGAGGGATTCAGGACCGCTGTTGAGACAGTCTGGAACGCTATCATGTCAGTCATCAACACTGTTGTCAAGGCTATCTCTGATTTTGTAATGCAAATATGGGGGACGCTCACAAGCTGGTGGAATGAAAATCAACAATTGATCAGACAGACAGCAGAAACCGTCTGGAACGCTATTTCAGCCGTAGTGACAACAGTCATGAATGTTCTTGGACCATTTATTGAAACCGCATGGAATAACATTTCAACCGTAATTTCCACGGTTTGGGACACCATCAAAACCGTAGTAGAAACAGCCATCAACGTGGTTTTAGGCATCATCAAGACTGTGATGCAGATCATCAACGGGGACTGGTCTGGGGCTTGGGAGACCATCAAGGGCATTGGTGAAAATATCTGGAACGGGATCAAAAGTATCTGTGAATCTGTATTCAATGCAATGGCTCAAATCTTATCTGGAATTTGGGACACAATTTCCGGTACGGCTTCAACTGTTTGGAACGGGATCAGCTCAACTCTATCTGGGATTTGGGATGGAATCACAGGAACAGTTTCAACTGTATTCAATGGGATTTCTAGCACAATTTCAGGAGTTTGGAATGATATCAGCTCAACCGCTTCAAGCATTTGGAATGGGATCAAAGACACAATTGACACAGCTATCAATGGAGCAAAAGATCTTGTAGGAAGAGCCATTGACGGAATTAAAGGTTTCTTCAATTTCCAATTCAAGTGGCCACATATCCCACTACCTCACTTTAAGGCCAGCGGGTCACTGAACCCAATGGACTGGCTGAAAGGTAAGGGAATTCCAAGTATCGGAATTGACTGGTATGCCAAAGGTGGGATCTTAACCAAGCCCACAGCATTTGGCATGAACGGGAATAGCCTCATGGTTGGCGGTGAAGCTGGAAAAGAAGCAGTCCTACCACTGAATGAACGTAACTTGAGCGCCATTGGCCGTGGCATCGCCCAAACAATGGACCCACAAGGAACCGTAATCAACATCAACATCTCTGACAATATCATCAGAGAAGAAGCTGACATTGAGAAGATCGCCAATAAGGTATCTCAGAAGATAGCTGCTGAATTGAGAAGACAGAAAGAATTGAGAGGAGCGCCTGCATGGTAAAGTACAATGAATTGATTATTGATGGAGTTGGAACTTCATCATTTCCATTTGATGTGATTGTGCTTGAAGGTCCTACAATTCAAGTTGGTCTCTCAAAGGATAAGCTGTTGAGCCATGATGGAGTTAGTGGATATATCGTTCAGTCAAATCCTCACAGAGAAGCGATTGAAAAGAAATACACTCTTCAACTCATCAACCCAACAGAATTGCAAGTCCTTGAATTCGTCCAATTCCTTTCCAAAAGAAACTTCTGGCTTGAGAACCAACAGAACAAGCTCACAAGATGGTTCTGTTATCAGACAAAGGTGTCTGACACTCAGAGAGATAAAACTAAAATGTATTCTTTAGAGGTGACATTCATTTGTCACCCTACAAAATACATGAAGAACAACGATGTTCAAACTCTCACTTCAAATGGTGTTCTCAGGCTGCAAGGTAGCTCGCTTGCGTTCCCTAAAATCATAATTAGAGGAAACAGCTCATCTGAGACCAGCTTCACGATTGGAAAACAAACCATCAAGCTTGAACAACTATCGGAGAGCGCTGTAATGGTGAATGATCCACAGAATCCAAGTTTCCTTGACAAGAAAGGGAATCTGGTGAAGTGGTCAGGAGATTTTATCACAATTGACGCTAACCAATCTCAGAAGACTGTTGGTGTGGTTTTGGGGCCAGGTATTCAATCACTTATTTTTGAAACCAATTGGGGGTGGTTATAATTCTATATCTATTAGACAGAAATGTTCAAACAGTAAAATGGAATGGCCAGCCACTCCATGAGGCTACAAAAGCAGAAGTTGAAGAAGTAACCAATGTGAGCTACACACTCAAGGTTGACTATCCAATCACTGACACTGAAATTTATAAAAAATTTCAGGAAGACATGCTCATCATTGCCCCAACTCCTGTGACTGGCCGGCAACTATTCCGGATCAAGGAAATCAGCGAGCAAGATGACACAGTGAACCTGACTTGCCAGCACATCACAGAAGACATCTTCAAGCGCTCTGTTCGTCCTATCAAGGTTTCAAATTCAACTTGTCAGATCGCCTTGAATGCTATGATTTCAGCAGTCAAGACACCACTTGGGAAGATCTCTTTCACAAGTAACATCATGGACAATAGAACCTTCAACACTACAGAAGATGAAACGCTCTATAAGATCCTTATGGACGGAAAGCATTCCATTGTTGGTGCTTGGGAAGGTGAGATGATCCGTGACAACTTCCTGATTGACATTCCAAAAAGTCGGGGGATTGATCGTGGAGTAGTTATCACCACACATCAAAATTTGAAGCAGTATGAACGGAATAAGAGCAGTTCCAGCATCATCACAAGACTACATCTGAAATCAACATTCAAACCAGAGGGAGCAGAAGAAGACACGGTTCTGAAAGTCACTGTGGACAGCCCCCTCATTGGCAATTACCCTTACATCAATGAAGCTGAGTATGAGAACAATGATCTTACTACAGAGGAAGAATTGAGAAAATGGGGTGAAGCCAAATTCAAGAATGGAGACATTGACAAGTCCACTGATCAGATCAAAGTTGAAGCTTATGAGCTAGATGGTCAAACTGTACATCTTGGTGACACAGTGACCATCATGAGCTTGAAACATGATGTCATGCTGAAGAAGAAAGCGGTAGGCTATGTCTTTGATGCTCTCTCAGAAGAGTATATCTCTCTTACATTTGATGACAAAGCTGGTCACGGTGGAGGCATGTCAGGTTCTAATGGAATTTCTGATGTGGCATCTGAAATCCTTGATACAGTCCAAAAGACTCAAGAGGATGATGAATACTACAAGAAATTGAAAGCGTTGGTTGACAATGCCAATAGGGCCTTCGAAGACAAGGCAGGAGCCTTGGAGAAAGAGATCACTGATGGCATTGAGCAAGCAAAAGCACAAGCTGAAGTAGTCAAAGAGGAAATCTCAGCTCAAGTCACTGAGAAGATAGCAGCAGCAAACCAAGCAAATAAGAATGAAATTGTAGAAGAGTTTAAAGCCCAATACAATGGCATTGAAGTCGAGATGCAAGGTCTGAAAGCTACCACTGACCGATTAAAGACCAGTGATGCTGATATCCAGAAGTTGGTTGATGACTTCAAGGCTCAGACGCAAAGCCAATTTGTTGGAATTAAAGGCACACAATCCAGATTTGAGCAGACTACTGAGAAAGCCATTTCTGACTTAACCAACGTAGCAAATGGCAAAGCAGATCGCTCTTATGTTGAACAGACAGTGAATGGTATCAAAGAAGAGTTCACAAGTCTGAAAGTAGGTTCGAGAAACTACGCTGAAGACTATGATTTCACTCGTGGTCTGTGGTTCTTCGCTCACGGTGATTCAAGTAATTCTACCGGTATAGCAGAAAATGGTGTTTATACCATCTCAGGAAGTACCAACACTTGGAAGCAAGCACAGTTATTCTCTAGCACTGCACCAAGCTGGGCCACAACAAAAACAACCGCTCTGGATTATCTAGAGAAAGGCGAGCCTTACACACTTTCGTTCTACGCTAAAAGAAACCGTGGATCTGGTACAATGTGGGTTTCATTGCGTGAGAATAGAAAATCTGGAGGTAATCGAGAAAGAATTTCTGCTCAATTTCAATTAACAGATGACTGGCAGTTGTACAAGGTTTCTGTCCCTGCACTAGAAAAAAGCGATGAGTTTGATTATTGGCGCATTATTATTGGATATAGTGAAGCAGGTTCAATTTCATTCAAAAAGGTGGAATTAACACAAAGCACCACCAGAACGGATGCAGGACCAGC
>ERZ1674165.212-NODE-212-length-10577-cov-2.291770_pt1 | contig 10577 bp, 9 predicted proteins | sample MGYA00581302_ERZ1674165 | MGnify/ENA primary metagenome ERZ1674165 (study PRJEB41354, sample SAMEA4873305) | human saliva metagenome | biome: human-associated habitat [ENVO:00009003]; feature: mouth environment [ENVO:08000002]; material: saliva material... | reverse complement strand
ACACGCCATATTTTTTACCCCAAACATGCAATTCTTTAAAACATGTGGTACTATAGAGATGTAAGGAGGTTCTAGAAACCCCAATAACGAAAGGTGAACAATCATGCACAACAACGAAACCCATAGCCACGAATTTGAAAGCTACGAAGAGGCGCGTGTAAAGGTGCTAAAGTACCTGCCGAGCTACTACCAGGACGCTAACATTCTTGATGAAAAGAAGTACCTGGCAGAGCTGAGCACCCGTCTTCGCCAGTACCGCCAGGACAACAACGAGGAAGGCATCGAATACGTGCTGGAAGAAATTAGCTACACCAAGGAAGTCATTGGGAAATATGAGGATGTTGTAGACGAACTTACCTACGGATTCATGGTAGGCGCTTTGCGCCCCTGCACTGACGATGACTGGCAGGAGTGGCTGGAAGCCGCGAACATCCCCGCAAAGTCCCAGCCTGAAAAGCCGCTCTTTTTCATTCAAGACCCCGAGTCTGTAAACATTCCCCCTGTATGTGGCGTACCAAGCTTCAACGTAATGCTGGCAAAGGGACACAGCATTGACGAATTTGCCGAAACCCTCTACATGGAAACTAGCCACATCGACCTGTACGGCTGGAAGGGCAACGGCACCACCCCCGCAAGCATTGACAACACTGCTTACCGCATCCTGAAGAGCAAGAGCGCCTGGATGTAACAACGCTCACCCCCTTGCCCGAACAGACTTCAAAACGAAAGCTGAGCAGTCATAGAGCACCAACAAAGGAGGTAGTAGAATGTTGCAACCTAAAGGCATCCGACAGGGGGAGCTGGAACAGCTCATTAAAACTTTAGCCAATAGAGGTTTACCGGAGGTGCTGATTAACTCTGTGTACATTCCATGCAGGTACGCGAAAGAAGAATATATACCCCGTGATGATTACCTAGAGCATCTCAAGGAGGAATATCTCTACTCCCTAGAAGTTAGGGATTTTAGGCGAGCGGAATCTTACGAGCGGCGTATCAGTATCGAAGAATCATTGCCTCTTGCATATGAGGATGTGCGCGCCCAATTCCACAAGGGTTTCACGCGAAAAGCTCAACCAGCCGACTGGGGAGAATGGCTCGATAGCGTGAAAGGTAACCGTTCTGGCAAGCTCTACCACCTTGAACAGCCCGAAATTTACATCACAGACCCAACACAACTAAAGTTCCCCAGTGACACTATGATGGGTGCCCGAAGTATCGACTTCCTACTAGACAGACAATGGGATGCGAACAAGTACGCCCACAGGTTCACCAGTAAAAGAAGCCACAACATTCTGTATGGGTGGGAAAATAACGGCACCCGCCCAGTAATCACCAGCCCCTAACAGTGAAGGAATAATAAGCAATGACCTGCACCTATCAGTACGTCGTAACTGACACTAATCCGCCCGTTACCTACTTGGAAGACGGTCAGGGCGAGGGCTACCGCTACCCCGTATCATTTACCGACCCGGCAAAGCAAGCACCCTGGCTCCCGGCGCTAACCCCCGACCCGACTCTCCCTCTAAAGCCTGGGGAGAAGGAACGTGGCTACTTCCAGCTTGATGTGCCACCCACTGATTTTCTCATGCGGGAAATGCCAGATGAGGACACACGCTACGCAAAGATTTACGGGGATACGGTTCTTGAGTGCTGGGATGGGCTTCTACTAGAGTATGAAACTGCCGAGCGTTGCGATGGTTTGTATTTCCAGCTTGACGGGTCTGCTTTTTTCTCTAAAGAAGCGCGGCTAATGGAGCTAGGCGAGCTAAAGGGAACTTTTCACTTTGGCGTTTGTGAAGTGTTGGGGTATGAGCTTACCGGAAATATCACTCTTGACGGTGGTGTCCACGTCAATGAATCGTACCTGCACGGCAACATTGACATTAAAGCTCCCCTCACGTTATACATTTGCCGCTTGTACGGAAATATTGCTATCGACTTCGGTACACCCATTAAGACACATAAAGAGCACCAGGAAGACGCACCCCTGTGTCTCGAAAGTGTCACCCTCACTTTGAAGCGCAGTAAAATTGAGGATTACTTTTATCAGAACTATGGTATGAATGAAGCGTGCGACGTTTGGGACGCAACACACACTCTAGCCGACGAGGATGTGCGTCGGTTCTGCCTCGACACCGTAAACCATGTTGAGAATTGTAAGTGTGGTTTGTTCTTGCCGTTCTACTTTGGCTTGCACCCGGCGGCTATCCAGTATTTCGGACTGGTGGATAAGCGTAAGCCTGCGCTACTGCCCGAGTCTCACCCTGTGTCTGGCACATCCCGCACTAAGCTGGAAGATACGCTCTTGAATCTTATGACTAAGTGGGATGAGAAATGGGGTGATGAGGCAGGTTTTGATGACTGTGCCCGTGCCTGGGTAAAACTGTCTGGTGAGGAATACCCCTACTCTTACGAGGGATGGCGCGCGCGCATGGTTGAAATTACGGGTGTAGACCCGGAAACCTACCTACCCGAATAGACATACCCCTAAAACCCCTCGTGTCGGGTGCTGTTGTTGAACATGAGCTGTTAAACCGCTTATGATAGCAATGACAGTGCCCGACACTTTTATGTCCCCTAACAGGTAAGGTTTTAAAACTTTATGGCTACCCCTAAACCCCGTACAGATATTCTTAAACTCATTCAGCATCTTAAAGTGTCCGGCTCTGCAGGTGCGCCGCCGGTGAAACGTAGCACCCAGGCGCTTTTCGCTAACGTGTACAATATTCCACCCAAAGATTTATATGCGGGGGATATGGTGTGGGCGGACGATACTGCTGTTAAGAATCTGGCTCTCGCTTTGGCGGATTTAGCTCAAGAAAACCCGCGCCTATTCGAGGAATTGTGCGGCATGACTGCTTACAGGGCGGCTCACCAGTTCGGTCGCCCGCTCATGCACGTTGAATATAATGCGTGGCTGGATGAGTATCTTGCGGACGGGATGCTACCTACCCCCTGGTTCATATTGGAGGAAGAAGGTTACACGCGTGAGTGCCTTGCTTTTGAACCGTTGGATATGCGTTTCATAGACGACCCAAACTCTCTACCAGTGCATGTTGCCGCTGTAGATAATGTGTCACTCATTAGGCATGTTCTAGTATCGCGCGACATTGACCTGAGCAAAGTTCCTCTCGCACAACAGCTAAACAACAACAATATTCACAAGCACAGCATCCTTAAAAACCGCCACTCATCCATTCAGCTGTACGGCTGGGCGGACGACGGGAGTGGCGCAAAGAAACCTGTAATGTATCCATCTCAGTTAGCGGGCGGCATGGTTTTTGCGCATGCGCCTTTAGATGTTGCGCGTGACGCAGGGCACCTTAACGTACAGCGCGCCGTGAGTGAACTAATAGACCAGCAAGAGTGTAGGGATGAATCAAACCTGCGCCGCCTCCTTGTCGACCACTCCGACCTATATGATGATGCTACACGCCAGCTACATGCTCTCTCGAGTGTTGTTAGGGATGGTTGTGGTGGTTGGCGTGCCGCTGATGTTGCCGCTTACCGTGAATGGGTGACAGACCGTCTAAAGCTTCCATATGAAACCAGTCGGGGCAATGTGCCGTATTGTTTTGACTCGTCACAGGTCTACTCGTGTAACAAACCTGGTACGTTAAACCCAGCGCTTGAACATATTGGAAACGAAACCCCTAAAGGCAACCATTTCGAGTCCGTATGCTACCCGGCAATTATTATTGCGAAACCCGGTGTCGCTGACCTGAATAAAATCAGCTTCCCGCACAGGGATAATATTAAGCGGGAGTATATGGTGTGTGGCTGGGGCGAAGCATACCCGCATACCCGCCGTTTGAGGCACCATAACGCACAGTCTTACAACCCGAGCAATGTTTCTGTGTACCCTAACCTACTCAGCCCTAAAAGCTTGGAACTTGCTTTTAAGAAGGTACTGGACAGGGAATGGGTATCTCAGCAACTCCCGCCTAACCACCGGATATTTAAGTTTATTGATGAGTCGTCACCCTATATTCCTACCAGCTGGGTTTCGTGACTCACAAAGAACATGTGGTAGACTTATTGTAGATATTCAGTAAGTTACCTCTAAGTTCTTCAAGGAGTGGTAGAAGGTTATGGTGACATATAACCCTAGCGATACGACCTATACAAATAATCTGATTCATGTGGGTGCATCGAGGAGCCCGTGGGTTCCTTTCGCTAAAGACACAGCTACCCGCACGGTTATCATGAGGACAGACGCACCACATATTTACGCTATTGTGGACGCTATTACGCATGAACCTGTGGGGCATGTTGCTCGTGTCGGTGGTTCCCGCCCGTGGCTTGCTTATATTGCGCCGATACATGGCGTGTATAAGGATGTGAGGGCGCGTGAGGCGAACGGCTGGCGCGCTAATAGTCTGGAGGATGCGTATGGTGCGTTCTGTCACGCTATGACAAGTAAGGGGAAAGCCGCCTGGTTGAACCGAGGTTAGGTTTTAATGTGCTATGATGGTTTCACCCCGTGTAGCTTTCTATGCTGGGTGGAACCATTTGTTTATGACTTTTAGGAGCTATTATGGGTTTCTTTGATTTTTGGAAGAAGCGTAAGAAGCGTTTGCTTTCCGGTTCGGGTAGCGACACTCCTGATGTGATGCCTTCCGTTTTTGATAGCGACCTTGACGAAGACCGTGAGGTTTCTGAGGTTGAAGAGGTAGTAGAGTTTGATGAGTCAAACGAAGAGCTAGACACGGACGACAGCTTCGAGCCCGAGTCTGAGGAAGACTCTGAGGAAGTCATGGACGAAGATGAAGGCGGTTTTGAGGATTCTGTAGATTCCTCTGACTCTTCCTATGATTCGTCGGATAGCTACGTTTCGGATTCTTCTTCATATGATTCTGATAGTAGCTACAGCTCCTCTTCTTATAGTGATTCTAGCTCTAGCTACAGTTCTTACGACTCGGGTTCTTCTTATTCGAGTGATTCCGGCTCTTCCGATAGTGGCGGAGGCGGCGGGGAGTAGTAGCGCTTCCTATGCTTACAGAATGGCGACTGGCGACCTATAAAAAGGCGGCTGGTCGCCATTTTTAACCCCTCCGCTTGAAAATTATTAGAAACATGTGCTACACTAAAGGTGGTATTTTTGAAAGGAGAATAAACCCCATGCATTTTGAATACTTCTCACCAAACGTGCCGGTAAAGGTACGTAAGCCCACTGCGCATGAGATGGAAGTTTTCATCCATCACGCCTCTGAGCTTACCCGCTTCGGTATGGTGCCGTATTTTGCGCCTATTATTAACGAGATTCGTGTCGTCATGATTAACACGGATAAGGCTTATGTGGATAAGGACTGGCGTGTAGCTCTCCCAGAGGGTAGCCTCGATAGCTTCGACTCACGAGACACCCCCACTAAGATGCTCCGCGAAGTCTTGCGCCTCATTATTCTCCAGCACGACCGTGCAACTAAGAACGTGATGAACGATGAGGAAGTAAGCCGAGTATCCTTCGACCTGGAAATTAACCAGCGCCTTAACGGATTTAGCGGTCGTTTGAAGCTTGACCGTGACGGTGAAGAAATTGTAGACCTCCTCCCCGAGGATTACGACCTACCTGCTTTCGGTATCGCTGAGGAATACTACTCTACTGTTCTCTCGTATATGCGCGGTGACGAAGCTCAGAGCACGAGCAATATGAACGCTCCGGGCGGTGCGGGCGCAAATCAGAATGGTGCCTCTGGTGCTTCCGGCGGCTTGAATGGTGCCCCGTCAGGTACGCCTATTGATGGTGAAGCTATCGAGGGTGAGATTGTAGGTTCTATGAGCGGCGGTGTAAGCGGCTCTGGAAGCCCCTCTGGTTCCCAAGCTAACAGTAACGCGGAACAGGGTAATGAAACCGGCGCAAGCGATTCTGAGGGCGATGAAGAATCTAACTCCGAGGGTGAAGGTGGCGGCAATAACTCTGATACCTCTGATGAAGCCGGGGAGCAGGGTAACGACTCAGGCGACGGTGGTGAGGAAGCCGACGAAGAAGGCGACGAAGGTAACGAGTCTGGCTCAGGTGATGAGGAAGGCGACGAGGAAGACTCAGACGGTAAGGCTGGCTCTTCTAAGTTTGTTACCGAGGCTGAACTAGCCGCCATGCTGGACGCTATTGGTCTTCAGCGTGCCGACAGTCAGGTGAAGCGACGTAAGCGTAACGACATGCTTGCCCTTGTTCAGGAGGAGATGTCTAGTAGTAAGAGCATCGGCTCGGGGGCGGGTAACTCTTTGCTGGATTGGGTGGCTAAGTCTGAGGCTGGTAATAATACGCACTGGGCTGAGATGCTCCGCCGCGTGCTTGTTATTGCTTCTAACCAGCGCATGCCCGGTGATACTATCCGTACCTACCGCCGCCCTAACTTCCGTCTGCAGTGCGCCCTGCCAGATACGCGAATTATCCTCCCGACCAGCTACGATGTTCGCCCGAACGTTTATGTTGGCGTGGACACGTCTGGGTCTATGATGAACAGCGAGGATATTGGTCGCGCTCTCGGCAACATTGAACGTATCTTTGAAGAGTTCCAGACCCGCGCTGAGGTTCGTATTAGCGCCATTGACACGGTTCTGGGCGAGTTCCAGTCTGTGAAGCAGATTAAGGATATTGAGTTCACGGGCGGTGGCGGTACCGACATGGCACCGTTCATTGAAGCCCTAAACAGCTACGAGGGTGGCGTTGATAAGGCTCACCCGCCCGCTACGCTCGGTATTCTCATCACCGACGGTTACATCGACTGGGACGACGTGGCTAACGCTCTCAAGGAAAAGCACAGCTACCGCCTCGCCATCGTACTAACTAGCAAACATGCGGAAGATGTGGTAGAATCAAACAGGAAGCATTTCAATATCTTGCCTCCTGATGCTCGACCCGAAATTATTCCGGTTACCATCTACAACTAACAAGCTCAGCCCTGCGGGGTAACAATAAGGGGCACCCTAACCTAAACAGGGGTGGGGTGCCCCGCAACCCTAAGTTTTCTCACGAAAGGAAAAACCCATGTCTAAGAAGACCAGCTCTGTCATCCGTAAGAACGCTATCGACCTCAAGGACGCTATCGAAAACATTAAGTACACCGCGTTCCCTGGTGAGAATGAAGACGGTTCCCTTACCCCCGGCATGCCGGTAACCATGATTGGTGAACCTGGTATCGGTAAGACCGCTTCCCTGCTCGCCCTCGCTGAGGAAATGGGGTACGAAGGTGTGGAAGTCATTATCGGCTCCCAGCTGACCCCCGAGATGGTTTCCGGTATCCCCTCCGTTGGTGAAACCACGTTCCTGGACAAGGACGGCACCGAGGTTAAGATTCCGACCGTCACGTACCTTAACGAGCGTTTTCAGGTGGAAATTATGCGCAAGAAGAAGGTTATCCTCCTGCTTGACGAGTACTCTAACTCTCCGGCTGGTGTTCAGGCGGCTATGCTCCGACTCCTGAACGAGCGTGTATTCCCCGACGGCTCCCCGGTACCTGATGAAACCGCTATCGTTCTTGCAACTAACTCGGCTCGCTCCTCTGTGAACCCGGCACTCATTGCCCCGCCCACCCAGAACCGTATCAGCTGGCTCCCTGTGAAGCAGAACCTCAAGGACTGGACTGAGGGCATGGTTGAGAAGTGGGGTAAGCCTATGATGAAGAACGAACGCAACATCCGTAAGATGGTTGCTAAGTATCTGGAAGGTAGCCCTGGTGCGTTCCAGGAGCGTAACCGTGATGAGCGCCTAAACAGCTTCGAGTCCACTATGGACGATAACAGCAAGGACGCGGTTACTTACGCTTGGCGTTCGCCCCGTTCCTGGGATAACCTGATTATGGCTCTCGCTAAGCTCCCGCACGATAACGCGGCATACTTCCGTAAGCATGCATACATGCAGGGTGAAAGCATTATCGGCGTTCTGGGCATGAATGATTTTGCGGACGCTCTCGAGTCTTACATTGGTACCTACATTAACGGCGCTCTTGAGACTATGAGTGTTCAGGAAATGTTCGCTAACCCCCGCGAGGTTGCACGACGTGCAGGCGACAATGACGCTAACCTCACCAGCGCCGTAAGCGCCCGAATCAAGAAGTACTACACGGACACGCTGGAAGCCTTCATTGAGAACAAGAACGCCGCTAACAAGGCTAAGCTGATTGAAGCTACCGCCCAGGTTGCATCCCTTATGTTCGCACTAGGTGATGAACAGTCACCCGCGTACAGCCCGGTATTCCGCCCGGCACTGTACCCCGTATGTAAGGAAATTATGAGCCTCCTTATGACGCAGGGTGCAGGTATCTTCCTGAGTGTTCAGAACACCCCGGAGGTTCCCCTGAAGATGCTGGATAAGCGTCTTTCTGCCGCAATTATTGCCACTACCCCCGTTAAGGCAGGCGTTAAGGAAACCAACAAGCGCTCGCTCCTGGCGGTGTTTGCTAAGGTAGGCGAGATTGCTTACCCCGAGCAGTGGGCACAGGATAACAAGTAAACAGTAGCTTTACCGTAAAGATTAGGGTGCCCCTAGATGGCAGAAACATCTAGGGGCACCCTAATGCCCATCTTGCGGAAAACTATTAAAACATGTGGTAGAATAGGGGTAAGTTTTTGTTGTAAAAGGAGAGAGAGACTATTATGGGCACCCTGGCTTATAGCCATCCGCATAACACTGTTATGCCACTTTTTCTGGAAGATAAGCTACGACTCAAGGAGCTAGAGCTCCCCGTTAAGGAAACCACCCAGAGTGTTTACTATTACCGCCACTCTGACTACAAGCCGACCGCTGATATTATCTTCGACTCGCCCACAAACATTCCCGGCGCAACCCTGGTAGAACAGTCTGACGGCGACACCGGCTTCAACCCTGGCGATATTGAGGTCACAGTTGAGGAAGAGATTCCCCTTGTCTACAGTCAGAATCCGCGCCTCACGACTATCATCCTGGAAAACGCTACCCTTACCGGCAAAACCGTTATCAAGCCCGCTTCCACCTTTGACGCACCCACAGAGCAGAAAGAAGCTGTGAAGCGCCGCCCTAACACGCTCCCTAAGTTCATTCACCCTGAGAACATTCTTAGTGGAACCGCAAACGCCGAGAACGCAACCCTCGCGGGCGGGTGTGGCATCTATGGTAACGCTAAGGTTCTAGGCGGTGAACACCTGTACCTACTAGCTTCCGGTAACGCTCATGTTGAATGTACCCGTACCCACCGTACTGAGTTCATTCTAGGTGGCACGATTAAGGGAAACTATGCCGTTGAAGACTTGTCATTCTATAGTGACGGCATAGAGATTAACGACATGGGAACCATACCCGCCGGTTCAGAACCGTTCATCCTTGAACTTCAAGACGACGACCCGGACGTGCCCACCTACGAGTCCTTCATAAATGAGGGGTGGACGGGATTTTCAGACACTAAGTGGGAGAACATTAGCCGGTTTAACCGCATCACCTGTTCCATTGTGAAAGACGACAGGTTCTGGAGTCAGCGCCTATGCCTCGATACGCACCTGCATAATCAGTACACGGAAACTTGTCATTGTCTCGTATGGCTCCCACGTATTTTAACGTTTGACCCGCGCGCTATCAGCTACCTAATCCGCGTATCCGGTCAGATGGGCAACCCGGATGCGAAGAGCCCTCTAGCTCACGCCGGAGCCGATAATCCTCTGGGTCACGTTACCTTGCGCGCTCTTGAAGAATCACTCGCTTCGGAGATTGGTGAGCCTAACGTGCTCACTGCCTGGCATAGTAACGACACTGTTAAGGAGAGGTGGGGTGATGCGTGGTTGAAGAACCTTGAAGCATGCGGTATCCCCGCGCCTGATACAGAGGGCTGGGAAGATAACCTTACAGAGCTTTACGAGGAAGAGGCAAACCGCCTCCTGGAGTATGCGTTAGGTTTTTAAATTTAAACCGTAACCAGAAATAACGAAAATCGCGAAGCGATACTCGCTATTCCCAGGTCAATTTTAGGGTTTTTCAACCCAAGGTCTTACGGCTAACCTACTCCACGTAAGCTCACCTGGTTTCAACTAAAGAGCCACACAACCAGACCTGTCGCTTATGTTTCTAATGTGAACACTGCCTTACAGGGAGATGCGCCACTGCCTTGCGTGGCTACATCTGTATAAGGCTGTATGTAAGTTTATTTTACGCTATCTTTGTAGCCTTGTCCACGTCGTGCAACCACATAAGCGGCACCAACATGAGTGTTTAGTTTCATCGCCGGGCAGTAGAGTTGCTTCGCTAACCATGATGTCCACGCAGGATTGACACGCCTCACAGATACAGCGCTCCTGTAGGCGCGTTGTTCGCTTTGGGTGCTTGCTTTTTTGCCTCTGAAGTCAAGGTTTTCAACACAGATATCCTTTCCTGTCGTTAGCGCGCGTTCCGCAACCTTTGTCGCGATAGCCTCTAAATCCGTGGTGGTTTTGCTTCCTGCTTTGAAACGATAGGGCAAGAGCAGAGTATTCACTAGGTGCCCGTACTGGTTGGTTTCCGCTAGGGTTACGAAGCCCTTGTTGAAGTCTAAGCCAATGGTTCCATACGTGGCGTGTGTCTGAAAGTCGCTCTTGTCCATCTGAATTTCAAAGGTGCAGTACAGGTAGAA
>ERZ1674165.202-NODE-202-length-10833-cov-2.646595_pt1 | contig 10833 bp, 4 predicted proteins | sample MGYA00581302_ERZ1674165 | MGnify/ENA primary metagenome ERZ1674165 (study PRJEB41354, sample SAMEA4873305) | human saliva metagenome | biome: human-associated habitat [ENVO:00009003]; feature: mouth environment [ENVO:08000002]; material: saliva material... | reverse complement strand
ATCCGAATCAGTGTCAATCTCTGAATCGGTGTCCACATCAGAATCAGTTTCAACTTCTGAATCAGTCTCAACCTCCGAGTCAATTTCAGCCTCTGAGTCGGTTTCAACATCCGAATCAGTCTCAACATCTGAGTCAGTTTCAACCTCAGAATCAGTATCAGCGTCGGAATCAGTATCAACGTCTGTGTCAGCGTCTACCTCAGAATCAGTTTCGACATCCGAGTCAGTCTCAACATCTGAATCAATCTCGACCTCCGAATCATTGTCAGCTTCGTTGAGCAGTTCAGTATCAGAAAGCCAGTCAGTCTCGACTTCTGTTTCAGTTTCGACATCAGTATCTGCATCTGAGTCAGTATCATTGAGTACCTCTGCCCCTGAATCAACTTCAACATCAGTAAGTACTTCAGTTTCAGTGAGTCAATCACAATCAGGATCAACATCTGGTAGCGGTTCATACTCTAACTCAATGAGCCAATCAATTTCTCATTCAGAGTCATTGTCTGCATCAGAATCAGCAAGTGGATCACAAAAACACAGCCAGTCTGTGGTGCTTCCAAATACTGGAGAAACAGGATCTGTAACATCAGCTCTTCTCGGAGTAGTTACAGGGTTAGCTGGAATTGCTGGACTTACCCGACGTAAAAAGAAAGGGAACTGATCTAGTAGGAAATATCATTTTTTTTCGAGTGAATCTCATAGGAGATTCACTTTTTTACTAGTAGAATGAAGTATTTTTAATGTGTTACAAAAAAATTTGAAAATTAAACGATAATATATAAGTTTTTTGTAGCAAATTACTTGAATCTACGTAGTATTGCTGTATAATGAATAATGACTACAATGTAAGGGGAATATCATGCAATTTAAGCGTTCAAAAGGAAACTTTCGTGAAACAGATCGTATCGTACGCTTCAAATTAATTAAATCAGGAAAAAATTGGCTTCGGGCATCAACGGCTGCTCTAGGCCTCTTTCGCGTGGTGCGTGGGCAAGTGGAGGAGACCATCATTGCCAACGTACAGCAAGATCAAATAGAAAGTCAAAAGCATAACCAAGCTTTCTTAAAAGGTTTGATTACGGTAGGGACTGTTTTTGGTGGTGCTGTGCTTGCTACGACAGCTAGGGCGGAGGATGCAACATCACTTGCACCAACGGTTTCTGAGACAAAACAGGAAACCTTGGCGGAAGTAGATAGTGTGGTCTTAGGAAATACCTCTACCCAGTCTTCAGAATCCAGCTCTGTTTCAGGATCAACCAGCCTTTCTACATCTGTGAGTGCATCTGCTTCAATCAGTGAATCCACCTCTTTGTCCTTGAGCGAAGTTGGATCAACTGCATTATCAACGGCACTTAGCGAGTCTGCCCAAGCTCAAGAGTCAGAAATGGTTATTGAGCAGCCGACTAGTTTAGAAGAAGCTGTTGTTTTGGAACAAAATACTTCTGAAGCTGAATTGCTCCAAGAAATTGCAGGAAACTATGCATCTAAAATGACGGACACTGAGCGTCGAGCAGTGGTCGAAGCGGTCATTAACAAAGTGCAGGCTGAAGTGACTGCAAGCAATAACTTGATCCACACCAATGCCAGTGCGCAAGCTTATGCTGACCAGCGCGATCGTTTGGAGAAAGCTGTCGATGAGTTGATGACGACCTTGACAGCTGCAGGTTTTGTGGGAAATACAAATGTAGATGGGAAACCTGCGATCTCTGCTCAGTTAGCTCCTCTAGCTGAAGAAACATACTTGGCTGATGATGTATTGGATATGAGCCCGAACCCAGAAGATCCCAATGGTGCGAGTGTAGAAGATCCTACACTGGACACACCAGGATATGCTAAGGATCCGCATCTAGATAAAGATCTCTTAAGGTTTTCGCCTGAAGAGTTGAAAAATTTTTTAGGTGAACCCTACACCAATCGTTATACATTTGGTATTTGGGACTTTGTGAATAAACAAGGAGAGTCACTTGGTTACTATGCGACCATGTCGATTGATATCAGTGAGATAGACCCTGAGAAGCATAAGGCAATGGATGTTTATTTCCGCATTGTTCGGAAAGCAGATGGGGTTGAGATTTTTTCACAAACTGTATCTCCAGAAGGACATGGCCAAGATATTCAATTACCAAAAGAAGTACTGATTGGTCAAGCTCCCCTTGGGAACAAGGTTTTTAATTCGAAACCTACTACAGGTAATGGAACCTTTGGAATGCTGACGAATTTTATTCCGGAACAGGCTTTCTTATTCCGGAGTATTTATGATGTCATGACGCCTGAGAATCAAGGGCAATTGATTAGGACGTATCCTAGTATCAAAATTCCATCTATGATGGGACAACAATCGACCTTCTATAGAGAAGTGGACCCGAACGGTAGATGGTTTAATGGGGAATATGAACCAACGGGGAATGAAAGATCCTTACTAGAGTATAGAATCTACGGATTGGAAGGCCAGCATTATACAGCTTCCAATCCACGCGAATTTCCTGGATATGTACAGGTCCCAGCGCATACCGTGTTCCCGAATCGTAAAAGTGGGGTGTTCGATAATAGTAAGAATGGGAAATCAAGAATTGAACTATTAGGGGATGCGCGTGAGCATTTCATTAAAAGTGAAGTTGTCACCCTTAATCAAAATGGTGATTATTCTCTTCGCTACTATGTTTTAGATCCTTCTAAAATCCATGATGTTAGTAGTGGTGATGTAGGAAATGCTAAGGTAACCGATGTATATACACTTGTTTATGAAAAAGAATTTAAACAAGATAGTACGGATAACCTTTCAGATTTAGGTGGAACTCGTAAAGTTGAAAGTAATAACAAGGATTATTTCCTGAATGTTACACCAAGACGAATAGATTACCAACATTTTGAGTTGGATATTACAGGTTGGTTCTCTAGTAAGGAGACAGTTACTTACACTGATGAGAAAACAGGAATAGAATATACTGTTCCAAAACCATTCACGGAACTTCCAAAATCAGCATACCTCGATAAAAATACGACCATGGTCGTTGGAGAAGATGCAACACCTCAAGGAGCAGATGGTTTTTCCAACTTCAAACAAACGATCAAAAAAATAGTAGATTCATACCCCTTAACGAGTGTGAATTATTACTATCGGAAGATGACACCGTCAGAATCTGCTTCACAATCTCAAAACTTCTCGATTTCAACTTCAGAGTCACTAGTTTCAGAATCCATTTCATCTTCTCAATCTGTTTCGGTCAGTGAGTCCGTTTCCTTGTCACAAGCATCTAGCTCCGCCAGTCAATCAGACTCCTTGATTAAAGAATCCGTATCTGCCAGCCAATCGGAATCACTGGTTCAAGCGTCTGTATCTGCCAGCCAGTCTGATTCGTTGGTTCAGGCCTCCGTTTCAGCGAGTCAATCAGATTCGTTAGTTCAGGCCTCCGTTTCAGCAAGTCAATCGGATTCGCTGGTTCAGGCATCTGTATCGTCTAGCCAATCAGAATCCTTGGTTCAATCGTCGGTTTCAGCAAGCCAGTCTGATTCGCTTGTTAAAGAATCTGTATCCGCCAGTCAGTCAGACTCCTTGGTTCAAGAATCTGTATCGGCAAGTCAATCAGATTCGTTGGTCCAAGCCTCCGTATCTGCCAGTCAGTCTGAGTCGTTGCTTCAGGAATCCGTTTCGGCCAGCCAGTCTGATTCCTTGGTTCAAGAATCAGTTTCTGCAAGTCAGTCAGAGTCATTGATTAAGGAGTCAGTATCTGCCAGTCAATCCGACTCGTTGGTTCAAGCCTCAGTTTCTGCAAGCCAGTCAGATTCATTGGTTCAAGCCTCAGTTTCTGCAAGTCAGTCAGAGTCATTGATTAAGGAGTCAGTATCTGCCAGTCAATCCGACTCGTTGGTTCAAGCCTCAGTTTCTGCAAGCCAGTCAGATTCATTGGTTCAAGAGTCAGTTTCTGCGAGTGAATCGGAATTATTGGTTCAGGAGTCTGTATCGGCAAGTCAATCCGACTCGTTGGTTCAAGCCTCAGTTTCTGCAAGTCAGTCAGAGTCGTTGCTTCAGGAATCCGTTTCGGCCAGCCAGTCTGATTCCTTGGTTCAAGAATCAGTTTCTTCAAGCCAATCGGAGTCGCTGGTTCAAGAGTCGATTTCAGCGAGTCAATCAGAGTCATTGATTAAAGAATCTGTATCAGCGAGTCAATCCGACTCACAATCAAAAGCAGCATCAGCATCTAAGAGTGAGTCTGAAAAAGCCTCGAAATCTGTTTCGTTGAGTCAGTCGGTATCCTTATCTAATTTAGCATCTAGATCAATTTCTGTGTCTCAATCACAGTCAACATCGGCGGTTGGATCGGAAGAAGTGGTTTCTCAACTGATTTCCTTGTCGCAATCTATTTCGATGAGTCAATCTGAATCACTGGTTCGGGCATCTGTATCTGCAAGTCAATCAGAGTCGTTGGTCCAAGAATCAGTTTCTGCGAGCCAGTCTGATTCGCAGGTACAAGAGTCAGTCTCAGCGAGTGAGTCCGATTCCTTGATTCAAGAATCCGTTTCCGCGAGTCAGTCAGAGTCGTTGGTTAAAGCATCTGTATCAGCGAGTCAATTAGAGTCGTCATTTAAAGAATCCGTATCTGCCAGTCAATCAGACTCGCTGGTCCAAGAGTCGGTATCCTTATCTAATTTAGCATCTAGATCAATTTCTGTGTCTCAATCGCAGTCGACATCAGCGGATGGATCGGAGGAAGTGGTTTCTCAACTAATTTCCTTGTCACAATCTATTTCGATGAGCAAAAAGCTGTCAGAATCCGTTTCGCTGAGTCAGTCAGAGTCCTTGCTTCAGGAATCCGTATCGGCCAGCCAGTCAGACTCATTGGTACAAGCCTTAGTTTCAGCGAGTCAATCAGACTCGTTGCTTCAGGAATCTGTATCGGCCAGCCAATCAGAGTCGTTGGTTCAAGAGTCCATATCTGCCAGTCAGTCAGATTCCTTGATTAAAGAATCTGTATCAGCGAGTCAGTCAGAGTCCTTGCTTCAGGAATCCGTATCGGTCAGTCAATCCGATTCCTTGGTTCAACGCTCAGTATCAGTGAGTCAGTCCGATTCGCTGGTTCAAAAGTCCGTTTCGGCAAGTGAATCGAATTCAATGGCTCAAGAATCGATCTCTGCCAGTAAATCGAATTCATTGTCTCAAGAATCTATCTCAGCTAGCCAGTCAGACTCGCAAGTATCGACTGATTTGCAATCAACATCATTGAGTCAATCAGACTCCTTGGCCCAAGCATCCGTTTCAGCAAGTGAATCAGAATCGCTAGTCCAAGAGTCGATCTCAACTAGTCGATCCGAATCTTTGGCCCAAGCATCCGTTTCAGCAAGTCAATCTGAATCCTTGGTTCAAGAATCAGTCTCAGCGAGTCAATCAGAATCGCTGGCTCAAGAATCAGTTTCGGCGAGTGAGTCCGATTCCTTGGTACAAGCCTCAGTTTCAGTCAGCCAATCAGAATCTCAGGTTCAAACATCAGTTTCAGCTAGTCAATCAGAGTCGCTGGTTCAGGAATCTGTATCTGCCAGTCAATCAGATTCCATGGTACAAGCATCCGTTTCAGCAAGTGAATCGAATTTATTGTCTCAAGAATCGATCTCAGCAAGCCAATTCGACTCGCTAGTCCAAGAGTCGATCTCAACTAGTCGATCCGAATCTTTGGTTCAAACGTCGGTATCAGCCAGTCAGTCCGATTCACTGGTTCAAGCTTCTGCCTTAACAAGCGAATCAGCTTCAACTTCTATTGTCGTAGCTGCATCGCAGGTTTCAGAGTCTGGATCGTTCTCTCGATCAGTTTCTGAGAGTATATCTGCTTCACAATGGACATCCCATTCAGAATCTCTAGCATCAACATCTGTTTCAAAATCAGACTCCTATAGCCAATCAACTTCGCTCCTTTCAGCAAGCGAATTGGCTTCAACGTCCATGCCAGTATCTGAATTTCCTTTGACGAGTGTTTCAGATTCTATAAGCGCATCATCAACAGAGAGTCAATCCTTATCGCAGGAAATTTCTGAATGGATCAGTGTGTCTTATGCGTCAAGTTTCTCTGCTGTGACAAGTTCTTCGGAGTCTGTCGTGTCTTCGTTTGGCACCTCTTACTCAGAATCTCCGACAGACACAAGCTCACTAACTGCGAAACATTCTTCAGGACCTGCTCTTCCAGAGACAGGTGCCCATCCTTCATCTAATATTCTTGCTACAGGAGCTTCCATTCTTCTGTCTGGATTAGCCCTTTTAGGAATTCGGAAAAAAGATGGCAAATAAAACCTTAAAAGACCGGAATGAACCGGTCTTTTATTGATCTAGAATGTCTAAGAAGTTGGGAAATATGTTATAATGAATGAGGAAGTTTTCGTTGAGGGATATGAAAAAGGTTACTTTGTGAAAAGCTCTGTTTGCCCTCATATCTTCAGAAAATATGGGATTAAAAAAGAAGAGTCAGAGGAAAGAGATGAAAATCCATTTTACAAATTTATTTGGGCAATCTTCGAAAAGTGTTGCCCTGATGGCACAAAACGATATTATGAATGTGGTTCGTGAACTTGGGGTTAATGAACTAGGGATCTACTTTTATGATCATAGCAATGAACCAGCTAGCGAATTGAACTCGCGATTGAGTGGGACCGCCGTTTGGTTGATAAGTTAAAACTCCTTCAAACCAAGCTGGTCATGTTTATCCATGATGTTCCACCACTCATGTTTGAGAGCAATTATTACCTAATGCCTAACTATATCGACATGTACAATCAGAGTGATCTGGTCGTTGTTCCGTCAGAGCAAATGTACCATCGTCTAGTATCAGAAGGGCTCACAGTGAAAAAATATGTGGTCCAAAAGTTGTGGGATTTGACCCACAGTTTGGATCTTTACACTCCGCAATTTGAGAAAAAACTGATCTTCTCAGGAAATCCTTCACGTTTCCCACATATCATCGATTGGAAATATGAGACACCCCTTCATGTCTATACCGAACCAGTTGAAGGAGTCGATTATTCTAAGATCCATATAGAAGGCTGGCGGACTAAGCAAGAGTTGCTTTTGGAGCTTTCTAAGGGTGGTTTTGGGCTGGTCTGGGGAAATTCAGAGAACCCCGAGGATGAGCGAGATTACTACAAAGAAAATATTTCCTACAAATTATCGACTTACTTATCCGCAGGTCTTCCGGTAGTCGTGCCAGACTATTTGTCAAATGCAGACTATATTCGAGAAAAAGGGCTTGGCTTTGTAGCATCTAGTCTTGAAGAAGCTAATCGTCTGGTTCAAGACTGCACAGAAGAAGAGTATGCCCAAATGGTCCGAAAGGCTCACTATACTTCTTATTTGATCCGTAATGGCTATTTTACGAAGAAATTATTTGTCGATACCATCATGGCTTTAGGAGAATAATATCCAAGTAAACAAGATTCTTCAGATAAACATCTGAAGGATTTTTTGTTGAATACGGTACCAAATGGGGAAATTGAAATATTATCAAATATTAGTGACAAATGAGTTTGGAAAAGTCGCAAATTATGGTAAAATAAGTTGAGATAAAATGCTCTAAAGGCACATATTTAAAGGCTGTTTCCCTGGTGGAAGAGTCAAAATGAGTAAGAGAAAGTTTAAAAGAAATGTTAAAACGATCTGAAGTAGGAAAGAGATTTTGTTGGACGATATTTTTCGTCTTTATTTATGTTTTGGGAAGTAAAATTTCCCTGCCTTTTGTTGACTTATCAAAGGCCTTGAGACTCAATGAGGGAACGACAACGGGCTTGCAGCTCTCAAGCGCTGTGATGGGGGGAAATCTCCGCGGGATGTCGATCTTTTCGATCGGTCTATCCCCATGGATGTCTTCCATGATTTTGTGGCGGATGTTTACTGTTTCAAAACGCTTTAACCTCGAAAAAACCAGCACAGAGATAGTGGAGCGGCGAAAGATGTACGTGACCTTGGCGCTCGCCATCGTCCAGTCTTTGGCAGTGGCCATGTATCTCCCCTTGAAGACAGGGTTGAACCCTGGACTTGTCATTGCGGTCAATACCATGATTATGGTAGCTGGAGCCTTCTTTCTAGTTTGGCTCTCCGATCTAAATGCCGCTTTGGGGCTTGGAAGTTCTGTTGTCATCATGATGGCTGGGATGGTTATGTACCTGCCAGAAGATGTGATGCAGACCCTTTCAAGTGTCAATAATATCCCAGAGATCGCTTATGTTCTGGGCGTGATTTTTATCTTGATTTTTGTCTATGTGGCAGTCTTGGTGGAATATTCCAAGTACCAGATTCCTGTCAATAAATTAGGGATCCACAACAACTTGAAAAGTTATACTTTTTTGGATATCAAGCTCAACCCAGCAGGAGGGATGCCCTTTATGTACGCCATGACCTTGGTGTCCATTCCTCAGTATGCCATGCTCTTGATCTTGTCTATGGATTCCAATGCTAAGTGGGCTGCTCGTTTAGCCAAACACTTGGTGATGGGAGATCCGATTTGGATCCTTCTTTACATTCTGATGATCGCCCTTCTCTCTTTTGCTTTCGCCTTTGTCAATGTGAACGGAGAAGAAATTGCAGATAAGATGATGAAGGCTTCTGAGTATATCGATCATGTCTATCCTGGAGCAGATACACGTCGCTATATCAATAAAATTGTGCTACGCTTGACGGTTTTTGGAACCTTGTATCTGATCCTCTTCACGGCGCTTCCTTTTTCTCTCTTGTTATGGGATAAGGATCTCTTGCGCTTGACCATGGTTCCAGGAACCTTCCTCATGTTTGTCGGGATGATTTACAATATCCGAGAAGAAATTCGTGCCCTTCGTGTGAATCAACGTTATACAAGAATATTCTAGGAGTAACCATGTATTATTTTGTACCAGCTTGGTATGGAACGGACCGCATCTGGCAGCAAACAGCTACCCCTTGGTACTGGATGCGAGAGTCTATTGAATTTGACGATACCATTAATCAAGTTCGTATTTTTCAAGAAGCAGAAATGGATCGGATCTTATTGTTGCCTCAATATAGTCCACAACTGCGCTATTTTTTACACCGCCAAGATTTGTTAGAGACAGATGTCCTTTCGATTTTTGATAAGATCCAACAGGTTCCGTCTGATTTGGCTATGCGCCCAGTTCAGCTTCAGGACATCGAATGGCCGAGTGAGACCACTTTTTCCTATACTCCCTTTTTGGTGATGGCATTTCGAAAGGGCCACCACCTAGCAAAAATTGATATGGGAGTGGATGGAAACCTTCTCTCTTTGACCCGTTATAAGAATGACGAGATCAGCTACATCGAGTACTTAGATGATCGTGGCTTTATCTCTAGTAGAATCTACTACAATGAGGGAAAACCCTATTTCCAAGAGTATCTGAGTTTTGATGGGCAATGGGTTTTGAGAGAAATGTTGATCGAAGAGAACCACTCCGTCATGGTTAATGAAGCTTTCTTTCATGCCTTCAAAAAAGAAAGCTATGCCAATATGGGAGACGTTGTCGCTGAAAAAATGAAGGAGCAGCTAGCAACCTTGGTTCCAGGACGAGATCAGTTGGTTTTGGCAGCTCATCCAGCAAATTTGGCTTTTTTACAAGATACAGCAAGTAGCGTTAAGAAAGTCTTGTCTTTCTACGGGGATCGCCAGCCCTTGTCTGCCGAAAACTTTGCCCTCTATTTTGATATGATTGATGCCCAGCTCTTGATCACAGATAGTGAAAAAACCAAAGAAGCGATTGGGGTCTTTTCTCCTAGCTTAGCTCAAAAGACACACCGGATTACCTCTTTTGACTCCCGCCTCCGTTTGGGCTCTAGTCAGGAACGCAAGGAATCAAAGATTTACTTTTATGTCAATGAAGCTGAGCTTCCAAGTAAGAGCCAGCTCAAGAAGGTTCTGGAGGTCTTGGCACAACATCCTTTATTTGAAGTTGTTTTTGCATTTTACAATGGATCGCCGGAGCGTGTTAAGGAATTAGAAGGGCAACTCGAGGAATTGATCGCTAGCGAGCAGGACTTGCATCTGGTTCAATCACCAGCCCAAATGGAAGAGCTTGGGGAAAACCAGATTATCGATGAAGAGTCTGTACAAGACGCACCGGACTATCGCTTTGTAGTTAAGAATTTTTCAAATGAAAATGACATTATTCAAGAGTTGGAAAAAACCCGCTTGATCGTAGATTTAAGCGAGGAACCCAACCTCTATACGCAAATTGCAGGGATCTCTGCTGGGATTCCACAGGTCAACCGCGTCCAGACAGAATATGTCGATCATTTGAAAAATGGCTATGTCTTATCAAAGGGAGACAAGGAATTAGAGAAGGCGATTACTCACTTTTTATTGGAATTGAAGCCTTGGAACGAAGCTTTGGTCTACTCGATCGAAAAAATTCAAGCATACACTGGTCAACGCTTGATCGAGAAATGGGAAGGATGGATGAAAGAACGTCATGGATAAAAAACTACAAATACCCCATATTCTCCAAATCGGCTCAAGCAGTTGGCAGGATCAAGTGGAGCTTCCTACTGGACTAGGCTGGCACTTTTTTCAAGCTACCGCTCTTCCATCGCTCAAAGAGTATATGGAAGAAGAGGAAATCTCCAAATTCAAAGCCTTGATTCTAGAAAAGCCAGAAGATTTATTAGCTTTAGGAGAAGACCTGGCTTATTTCCAGCCGTATACCGTTTTTTATGATCAAAGCCATGAACTAGAGGCGCCTTCTGACGAATTGGCCCACCTCTTAAGACTCAAGCAAGCAAGACCCTGGGATTTCTCAAACAAGCATCAATTTCTCTATGTCTTAGAGCGCTTTTTATACGACAATCAATATGGAGATGCCTTTACGGTTCGTGACCTG
>ERZ1674165.197-NODE-197-length-10972-cov-2.640194_pt1 | contig 10972 bp, 8 predicted proteins | sample MGYA00581302_ERZ1674165 | MGnify/ENA primary metagenome ERZ1674165 (study PRJEB41354, sample SAMEA4873305) | human saliva metagenome | biome: human-associated habitat [ENVO:00009003]; feature: mouth environment [ENVO:08000002]; material: saliva material... | reverse complement strand
AGTGCCACCGAGGCCGGACATGGAGGTAGTCAGGATGATTTTCATGATGGTTTCTTCGTATCGTATAGTGTTTCGTTGTATGCGTAAGCGGCCATATCTTTCAGCTTGGGCGCGATAAATACGCTGTAAATAAAAATCAGCAGGCAGGGCAGCCAGATAAACGGCATACGCAAAATGGTGGACGGAATAAAACCGGCCATGAGGAAAATGCCCAAGGCAACCCAAGCCAAAACGCGCGATTTGCCGGTTACTGCGCGGTTTGAGGCGGTGTAGAGGAAATAACACGCCACAAAGGCAATAAAGCCGAGCAGGGAAATCATGCCGAAACCCAGATACAGCTCGATGATGAAGCTGTGCGGGTTTTCAAAGCCCAAGCTGCCGCTCAAATGGCCGCCGAAATATTCGCGGAAGTTCTTAGGACCGTAGCCGGTCAGCAGCAGGGGCGGATTGTTCCAAAAGTAGTTGTAAATCTCCTGACGGTAGGACACGGAGTTGTCGCTGCCCAAGTCGTACAGGAAGAGGTACACGCGGCTGGAAAAGCGTTCCAAAAACTGGTTGCCGTTGAGTGAGAGCAAAAATTCCGCAATTGCGCGAGACGGAATCATCGACAACACCAACGCCAGCAAACCTGCTACGCCGACCGTAATAAAACCGTTTTTGCGATAGGCCGTATAAACCAGCAAAATTAACAGGTAACAGCCGATGGCGGTACGCGATACGCTGGCGAAAATGGCCATGCCCAACAGCAGGAACAAGCCCCAGCCCAGCAGTTTTTCTTTGTGTTTCCGTCCTTGGAGTTGGAAGAAAAACAAAATGGCAGGCGCAAGGCAGACTGCGGTGGCGGCAAGGTTGTTCGGGTTAAAGAACAAGCCCTTGAGCGAGCCTTCGTCAATAGCCAACTCATCGCTGGCACTCACAAACTGAATACCGGTGGCCAGCTCTGCAAACGGCGGCACGGCGATAAACAGCGTAAATACGACGAGGAACTTCTGAATTGTCCTCAAAGGGTCGTCGGCGCGCTTCAATACTTGGTAAAACAAGTAGAAGAAAGCCGGAACCGCCATAAAAAACAAAATATCCATGTACTGCGTCGGCGTCAGCGACGTAATGCCCATGTGGATGGCAGGCCAGATGCACATGGCGGTCAGGGCGCAGAGCATGGCAAAAATCTTGCGCGGAATATGCTTGCTTTCCAGAAAAAATACGACAAAACCAAGCAGTACAAATATCAGGGTCAGCGGGTTGTCGATACGCGGCACGCCGACCTTAAAGGACAGCGCGGGCCCCAGCATATAGGCTGCGAGCATGATGTATAGGATGTAAGTGTATAAGTTCAGACGTTTTATTTTCATAGTCGTTCTGTTGTTATCGTAGAGACATGAATCTCAGGTTGGCTATTTTGCCGAACGGTTTAATTTGGCTTTGATTTTTTCGGTCGCGGCAAATAATGCGTGTTTGTATTTTAGGAACAGGAAACCCAGTCCGACGGCCCATGCCAGCGCAAACCAAATATAGTTGTCGCGCGTACCCAGCCAAGTGTAGGCAAGGCAGATCATCAGGCAGAGCGTTGAGTTGGTATAAATCTTCAGGCGCGGCAAAGGCTGCCACAGGCGTGAAGAGAATTCGGTTTTCAAGATGAAAAACAGCCAAAAAGCCGTTGCGCTGGCCATAGCCGCACCTTTTGCACCGAATTTCGGCACCAGCAGATAGAGCAGGGCGGTATTGGCGATAAAGGCAACGATGTTGATGGCGGTAATCAGCCAAGTCGAGCGGACGACGTTCAAACCGATGCCGCTGACTTCGGTCAGCGTGTAAAACAGGGGGAAGAGCATACACGAGAGCAGGATAAATTGAACCTGCGTGTATTTTTCCGGCAGTATCCAGGTCGCCATCGGCGAGAAAATCCCGATAAGGCAAATCATTGCGCTGATGAGGACGGTCATGGAAAGCGTGATGTCGCCGATTTTGTCCAGATTGGTTTTTTCTTCTACCCATTTGAACACCAAAGGCGCCCAAATGGTGGAGAACACGCTTTGGAAAATCAAGGCGACGGCGCCAAAGCTGACCGCCATCGAATAAATGCCCAACTCGTCCAAGCCAGAGATGTTTTTGAGGACAAAGCGGTCAATCGAAGTCAGGCCCCAATAGGCCAAGTTGCCGAATGCCAGCGGCAGGCCGTAGCGCAGGCCGTCCCGATGCAGCTCGGACGACCATTTCGCATGGGAAACGGCTTGCAGATCTCGGCGCAGTTGATAGATCAACAGTAAAACAGTCAGCACTTGGGCTGCGGTGTAGGCAAAAACCAGCGAAGTAGTATTGGCAGGCAAGCCGGAAGCAATCACGGCAAAAACCAACACCAAAATCAAGAATTTCGGCGCAAGCTGGCTGACGGAAAAAGCCAATGCCTGCTCTTTCATCCGCAAAATCAAGGCTAAAAAACGGATAATCAGCGTGGTGGCTAAGAAAATCAGGAAGAGAATCCCCAAATTCGCACTGGGGATGTCGAAAATGATTTCAGACGGCCATGATGCGTTTATCAGCAACACTAAAACCACAACCGCCACCGTCAGAATCAATGGCGATAAAAAAACGGATTTGAACAGCGCGGCCTTGTCTTTAACGGCGTAATAGTCGCGAATATAGGATTGGTCCAGCCCCAGGCCCAGCAACAGGATGCTCAGTCCGGCAATGGTCTGCAAGAGTACGATACGGCCGATGTCTTCCGCAGGGAAGTACCATGAGATGAGCGGCAGGGAAAGCAGGCCGAAAGCGGCGCTTCCTATCGGGCCCAATGCGTAGCCGAGGATTTTTTTCGCGTTCATATTATTTGTTTTCAGACGGCCGGAAGTTCGAGCTGAGCGTTTTTCGTAAGAGATGCGTTGTTACCGTTGCCGGTTTCCCAAGGCCGTCTGAAAAACAAATGGCCTTGGGAAACCGGCCGCCGTCCCGGTGGGGAAACCGGAGGCAGCCGGATGCGTCTGAAGCAAGATTATGCTTTGATGACTTTAGGATTTTTCACTGGGAATTTGCCGCGTGTATCGACAATCAGCTTGGCATGTTCGGTGATCATGTCATAGTCGAATTTGTCGTGATCGGTGGTCAGAACCACGCAGTCGTATTGGGCGACAGTTTCAGGGGTCAGCGCTTCACTCTTCAGGTCGAAGTAGTGGTGGCCGGGGATGTGCGGGAATTCTGGAACGTGCGGGTCGGAGTAGGAAACCACTGCGCCCAGTTTGTGCAGACGGTCCATCACTTCCACAGACGGGCTTTCACGCATATCGTCTACGTTTTTCTTGTAGGCGATACCCAATACCAAGATTTTGCTGTCTTTGATGGAACGGTTGTGGTCGTTCAAAGCCAGGCCGACTTTTTCGATAACGTAGTCGGGCATGTGGGAGTTCACTTCGCCTGCCAGCTCGATGAAGCGGGTGTTGACGCCGTATTCGCGGGCTTTCCAAGTCAGGTAGAACGGGTCGATAGGGATACAGTGGCCGCCCAAGCCGGGGCCCGGGTAATAAGCAACGAAACCGAACGGTTTGGTTGCGGCGGCATTGATGACTTCGTGAATGTCGATGCCCATTTTATCGGCAACGATTTTCATCTCGTTCACCAAGCCGATGTTTACAGCGCGGTGGATGTTTTCCAAAAGTTTGGTCAGCTCGGCCGCTTTGGTGGAGCTTACCGGAACAACTTTATCGATGGCAGGTTGGTACAGCGCAAGGCCGACTTCCAAACAAGCAGGGGTATGGCCGCCGATGACTTTGGGGATGGTACGGGTTTCGAAGTTAGGGTTGCCCGGGTCTTCACGCTCAGGAGAGTAAACCAAGAACACGTCTTGACCGACTTTCAAGCCGCCTTCTTCCATGCGTGGCAGCAATTCTTCTTCGGTAGTGCCGGGGTAGGTGGTGGATTCCAAGGACAGCACTTGACCGGCGCGCAGGTAAGGTTTAACCGCGTCGGTAGTGTCGATAACGAAGCTCATGTCCGGTTCGCGGTATTTGTTCAGCGGAGTCGGTACGCACAAAATCACGGCTTCTACTTCGCCGATACGGGAGAAATCGGTCGTTGCTTCAAACAGGCTGTTGGAAGCAGCGGCAATTTTGTCGGAAGGGATATGCTCGATGTAGCTTTCGCCTTTGTTGAGCTTGTCGACTTTGGTTTTGTCGATGTCGAAACCCAAAACTTGGTAACCGATGTCCACATAGCGCAGCATCAGTGGTAAACCAACGTAGCCTAAGCCAACGATGCCGATTTTTGCGGTCTTATCGGCAAATTTTTGTATCGTAATGTTTTTCATGATGTCTTTCGTGTAATGAATGAGTAAATCGGGAGTGTTTGCCCGGTGCCTGAGTTGTTTGCTGCAACCGCATAGCCATAGCCGGCTGCCGTATCGTGTGAAGCCTTAAAACCATACTTATAATTACATTAGACAAAATCATAAGCACTTATCTGATTCGTCTCAATCAAAAAAGTTTAACGGTCGTTCAGGCGGCCTCTATGGTATGGAAACGGTATTTTTGAATATTTAATTTTAAAAGGTTTTATGCAACTACATGTTTTAATTTTGGATAATTTTCTGTCAAATGCTTGGTTCATGAAATCAAGCTGTCGGTTATGCCGTTTAAAACCCTTCTAGAATAAAAACTTTTAATAAATTTTCTCGGCTTAACTTATTTTAAAAGTTTATTATTTCGTGAAGAAAAAAAGAATTTTGTTGACAATCAGGTTAATTATAATGAGCCTAAGTCAAAGTTTTAAATTGAAATACGCTATAGTCATTATAATAGATTGATGAATAAATCACATTTATTGCTATATAAACAATAGAATAAGCCTATTGAAAATAATTAAATTATTTATGACAAGCAATCAGATGGATTTTTCCGTAGAACCCATTTGATGTCCTGCCCGATGATTTCTACCGATTGACTGTGCCAAGGGCCGTCTGAAAGTAGGGCGGCCGGATTTTCAGGGAGGGAGAATAGAGGTTTGCCTGCGCCCAATAGTTTCGGCGCTTGGTAGAGGACGATTTCATCCACCAAGTCATCCTTCAGGAAGGCTGAGGCAAGTGTTGAGCCGGCTTCTACCAGAACTTCGCCAAAGCCAAGCTCTGCCAGTTGCGGCATGAGGGAAGGAAGATTGATGCGGCCGTTGATGTGTTCAGACGGCCTGATGATGCGGATATGTTCAAATGCACTTAGAGCCTGCAAACGTTGTTCGTCTGAGGAAAGGGTAACGATAACGGTCGGACTGTCGGTATCGGTCATGAGGTGGCAGTCCAAAGGGATTTGCAGCCGGCTGTCTAAGACGATGCGCGCAGGTTGGCGCAAGGTGGGGAAGCTGCGGACGTTGAGTTTCGGGTTGTCGGCAAGTACGGTACCGATACCGGTCAAAACGGCGCAACTTTCGGCGCGGAGAATTTGTACGTCTTCGCGCGCTGCTTTGCCGGTAATCCAAAAGCTGCGGCCGTCTGAAAGGGCGGTTTTGCCGTCCAAACTGGCGGCGCATTTGAGGCGGATAAACGGTCTGCCGCGTTCGATACGCGATAGGAAACCGCGGTTGAGCTCGCGTGCCTGTGCTTCCAGCAAACCGCTTTCGGTACGGATTCCGGCGGCTTCCAGCATGGACAAACCTTTGCCTGCGACCAATGGATTAGGGTCGGTCATGGCGGCGACCACGCGCGCTACGCCGGAATGAATCAGCGCTTCGGCGCATGGCGGCGTGCGACCGTAATGGCTGCAAGGTTCCAGCGTGACATAGGCTGTTGCGCCTTTTGCCGCCGCTTGGGCCTGCCTCAATGCGTGAACTTCGGCGTGCGGCTCGCCTGCTTTGACGTGGAAACCTTCTCCGACGATTTGGGCGCCGTGTGCAATGACGCAACCGACGCGGGGATTGGGGGAAGTAGAAAACCGCCCAAGCTTGGCCAGCTCGAGGGCGGTTTGCATCATTTGGGTATCAAGTGCGGAAAACATGGTTTCGGACGGCCTTATTTGGCTTTGCATTCGGCGATGACTTGGGTGAATTCGGAAACGTCTTTAAAGCTTTTATAGACGGACGCGAAGCGGACATAAGCGACTTGGTCGATTTTTGCCAGCTCTTCCATCGCCATTTCGCCGACGATGCGAGAAGCGACTTCTTTTTTGCCCAAACGGTAGAGGCGCTGCTCGATCAGGGCAACGGTTTCGTCGATTTGTTCTTGTGTGACAGGGCGTTTGTGCAGCGCGCGCTCAAGGCTGGTCTGCAGTTTGTGCGGATTGAAGGGAACCCGTGTGCCGTTGGATTTGATAACTTGCGGCATCCGCATTTCAACGGTTTCAAAAGTGCTGAAGCGTTGTCCGCATTCCAAGCATTTGCGGCGACGGCGGATGCTGTTGGTGTCTTCCAGCCATCGCGAGTCGGTTACTTGAGTGTTGGGGTGTTGGCAAAACGGGCACTTCATCGGGTTTCCTTGTCATACGCTCGGCAAGGTCGCTAAGCAATTGAATTTATTGTTTGTGAACTATTATTGTAGCGGATTGCGTTATTTTCGTATAGTAAAGGCTTTTGCGTAGAATTTAGGTATAAAAAGGCCGTCTAAAAGGGCAACTTTGGCGAAGTCGGGCTTTCAGACGGCCTTGTGTTTTTCAGTCAATCAAACGTCAAACCGATACGCCGACGGCACGGGCGATTTCCAAACCTTCTTCCGCGCTCATGTAAACCGGATTGTCGGGGCGGTCGCTGAGGACAATGTCGCCGTCTTGAAACATCACCAATTCATTGACTGCCAATTGCGACCAGGTTTCATCCCGCGTCAGGGGCAGGGTGGCGATGACGGAAACTTTATCGTTCGGGGTGGTCACCTCTGAAAAATCGACCATGACATCATCGTCCAGCAAACGCGCTTTGCCAAACGGGGCTTTGCGCACGATGTAGTGAAGCAAGGTGCTGGCATGGGCAAACAGGCAGTCGCCGTTGGACATGACGAAGTTGAACAAGCCGTAGCGGCGGATTTCATGGGTCAGGCCGGCAATGGCGTCAAACAAAACTTCAGGTTCGGGCTTGGTGGCAAAGCGGCTGCGCAGGCGGTTGAGAATAAAGCAGAACGCGCGTTCGGAATCGGTTGAGCCGACGGCATGGTAGTACTCACCCTGCTCGGGGAAAAAATCAATCAAATGGCCGTTGTGTGCAAACAGCCAATATTCGCCCCACATCTCGCGCATGAAGGGATGAGTGTTCGACAATGAGGTCTGGCCTTGTGAGGCCTTGCGGATATGGGCGATAACGTTTTCAGATTTGATTTGGTAGGCGCGTACCAAGTCGGCAACGGGCGAGTTGGCACTGGGTTTGTCGTCGTGAAACAAGCGCACGCCTTTGCCTTCGAAAAAGCCGATACCGAAGCCGTCGGCGTGGTGGTCGGTAATGCCGCCGCGACGGCGGAAGCCTTCAAAAGAAAACATGATGTCTGTGGGAGTGTTGCAATTCATGCCGAGCAGTTGGCACATGGTGTTAACCTTTATTTTTGGGGTATTTATAGGGTTATTATGGTGTATCGGGCAGGCAGTTTCAATATGTAGAGTGTGATATGTTTATAACTGTCTCATACTTGGCGGGCCGTCTGAAAAATTGCTGTCAAAAATTCAGACGGCCTTAAAGTGTTCCCAGACTGGGCGGCATTGTTCGGGTAAGTCGGGACAGGCGCCAAGTATGCCGCCGCTGAAGTCGTTGGGGCGGTGGAAGTCGCTGCCTGCGCTGGCGAGAAAGTCGAAGCGGTCGGCAAGCAGGGCATAGTTGAGGCGGTCGTTTTTGCAGCAGTTGCCGCTGTGTACTTCAATCCCCGCGCCGCCGAGATTTTTAAATTCTTGAAACAGGTTTCGTTTGGCGGTGGCGGATAATTCATAGCGCATCGGGTGGGCAATAATGGCCATGCCGCCCGCGCCTTTAATCGCGGTTACGCAGTCTTCCAGTGTGGCCCATTCGTGTCTGACGGAACAGGATTTGCCGTCACCCAGGTATTTGGTAAACGCCTGCTGTTTGTTTTTAACATGACCTTCGCGGATGAGGAATTCGGCAATGTGGGTGCGGCTGGCCATTTCTTTGTTGGCGGCCAATGCCAGTGCGCCTTCATACGCGCCTGTGATGCCCTTTTTTTCCAGTTTGGCCGCGATGGCTTCCAATCGTTTCAGACGGCCTTTGCGGACTTCGGCAAGCAGGTTTTGCAGGGTTTCGTTGTGTTCGTCAAAGTCCAAGCCGACAACGTGGATGGTACGGCCGCGCCAAGTGACGGATATTTCCACGCCGTTGACGAAGGGGAGGCCGAGGGTATCGGCTTCGGCGCGTGCTTCGGCCAGTCCGCCGGTATGGTCGTGGTCGGTCAGGGCGAGCAGGGTGCAACCGTTTTGACGGGCAAGTCGGACGACTTCGGTTGGGGAGAGCATGCCGTCTGAAACGGTCGAATGGCAGTGTAAATCAATCATGGTTTTGCTTTGAATTTTCTCAAAAAAGGCCGTCTGAACGTTTCAGACGGCCTTGATTTGTTAGAACAGAGAGTCCAGTTGTTGTTTGTTATTGTTGCCGGTATTGCTTGGCAGAACTGGGGTTTCGTCTAATTCTTCACGGGCTGGCGCATTGCCGCTCTCGGTGCGGCGGCGGTTTTCATTCGGAACCGCGCGACGGGCAGGTTGAGCGGGACGCGGTGCAACGCCGCTGTTGTCCAAGGCCAGGTCGGAGCTGGTGGTCATGCGTTCGCGCATATACACTTCGCCGCCGTTCGAAACCACGCCCTCTGGGGCTTTCATCGGTTTGACGCTGGTGCCTTTCAGGGCGAAGCGCATGTATTCTACCCATACCGGTACGGCGATTGTACCACCGTAACCTGCACGACCCATGCTGCGCGGTTTGTCAAAGCCGATATAGACAGCAGTCACAACGCTAGGGTTGAAGCCAACAAACCATGCGTCTTTGTTGTCGTTGGTGGTACCGGTTTTACCGGCGATGTCAGAGCGACCGAGTGTGGCTGCACCGCGTGCGGTACCGACACGGACAACGTCCTGCATGATTTTGTACATAATGTAGGCGTTGCGCGGGTCAATGGCCTGAGGCGCGTTTTCACCAGCTACCAAAGGCTGCATTTGCGCTCTCAGACGGCCTTGGCTGTCGTAGATTTTATCGATGACGTGGGCGGACACTTTGTAACCGCCGTTGGCAAAGACGCTGTAACCTTCGGCAATACGCAACGGCGTGGTTTCGCCTGTACCCAAAGCCATAGACAGGCTGGCAGGGATTTCAGACGGCTTGAAGCCGAAGCGTTGGATGTATTGTTGCGCGTAACCGATACCGATAGACATCAGGATACGGATGGACACCATGTTTTTCGAAGCGGTCAAAGCCTGGCGCAGCGTGATGTAACCGGAGTAGCGGCCGTCTGAGTTTTTCGGGTTCCACGCTTTACCGTTTGCACCTTTGCCCGGCAGGGAAATCGGCGCATCGTTAATCATGGTGGAAGCAGTCATGCCTTTTGCCAAAGCGGCGGAATAAACGAACGGTTTGAACGTCGAGCCGGGTTGGCGCATGGCTTGAGTTGCGCGGTTGAAGGTTTTGCTGTGGTAGTCGTAGCCACCGACCAATGCGCGGACTGCGCCGGTTTTCGCATCTAGAGACACCAATGCGCCTTGCAGCAAAGGCTCTTGAACGACGGTAAAGGTATCGCCGCTGCCTTTAACGCGGATGACGGAGCCGCGGCGGATGCGATCTTCGCCCATTTTTTCGTTGTTGACGGCACGGGCGGCAAAGCCTAAAGCGTGGCTGTTCAGCGTCACTTTACGGCCGCTCGGCAACTGAATCTGTACACCTTTGCGGGAGGCTTCCAATACAACCGCCGGAATCATTTTATCGACGGTGTAAAGTGTAGAAAGGTATTGGCTGACGGTTTCTTCTACGTTGTCGCTTTTGCTCAGGTCGATGTAATTTTCTGCACCGCGGTAGCTGCTGCCGCGGTCGAAATTGCGCAGGACTTTACGCAGGGCTTCGGTGGCCACGCGCTGGTGTGCGGTGTCGACGGTGGTGTATACCTTGAAGCCTTGCGTGTAGGCATCTTCACCGTATTTTTCAAACAGCTCTTGGCGCACCATTTCGGCAACGTACAGGGCGCTTTGATCGATGTTTTGTACAAAACGCTCGTAATGCAGCTCTTCTTTCAAAGCCTGATCGCGTTGCTGCAGGGTAATCATGCCTTCTTCCAGCATATTGTTCAGAATATAAGCCTGGCGCAGTTTGGCGCGTTCAGGGTTTACAATCGGATTGTAGGCGGAAGGGGCTTTGGGCAAGCCGGCCAACATGGCGGCTTCGGCCAATGTTAACTCGTTAACATTTTTGTTGAAATAAATTTGGGCGGCAGATGCAAAACCATAAGCGCGTTGACCCAAATAGATTTGGTTGAAGTACAGCTCCAAAATCTTGTCTTTGCTCAAAGACTGCTCGATTTTGTAGGCCAACAGGGCTTCGTTGAACTTACGGGTAAACGAACGCTCGCTGCTCAGGTAGAAGTTTTTGGCAACCTGTTGCGTAATCGTACTGGCACCGGATTGAACGCCGCCGGCCATGACGTTGCCGATCGCGGCGCGCGCCACACCCCAAACGTCCACGCCCCAGTGGTCGTAGAAGCGTTTGTCTTCGGCGGCAATCACGGCATTTTTCAAAACTTTGGGAAAGTCACCGATTTTGGTGAATTCACGCCGTTGCTCGCCGTAAACGCCAATCACTTGGCCGTCTGAAGAATAAATCGTCAGCGGCATTTTGGGTTTGTAGTGTTGTAAAGTGTCCAAAGACGGCAGCTTCGGATAGGTGACCAAAATTGCAATTGCAAGCAGCCCCACACCGAAAAGAGCCAGTCCCAATAAGAGACCCAGGCAGGTCGTTATAATCTTTTTAATCATGACTAAGTAATAATTTGCCATTAATGGCGATAAATAAAGTAAAATGGGAAACGATTTCTATC
>ERZ1674165.189-NODE-189-length-11183-cov-3.392883_pt1 | contig 11183 bp, 1 predicted proteins | sample MGYA00581302_ERZ1674165 | MGnify/ENA primary metagenome ERZ1674165 (study PRJEB41354, sample SAMEA4873305) | human saliva metagenome | biome: human-associated habitat [ENVO:00009003]; feature: mouth environment [ENVO:08000002]; material: saliva material... | reverse complement strand
TATAAAATATTTTATTATATTCATATAATCTGATAGTTTTATGCAAGGAGTAAGACGAGATGAACCGAATTTTTAAAGTAATCTGGAGTCGTACAAAGGGATGTTATGTCGTTGTAGCTGAAACAGCGAAGAATATGTCGAAACGATCGACAATGACAACGGTATTTGCCAAGATGTCTGGGTCTGTAATTGCTACGGCTTTATTTATGTCCATGATGTCTCCAATGATCGTGCATGGGAGTACTATTGTACAAGGGGCCGGTGCTCAGGCTAAAAATGGCACTGTAGCGATAGGTGACAATAGTACAGCAATGGCAGATAACAGTGTGGCACTGGGCACAGGTGCTACTGTTACAAAAACTAATAGGGCTAATGTTGGTAATGTGCAAGGTGTTGCAATCGGAAGAAATGCAAGCGTTGAAGTCAATAATGGTGTTGCCATTGGTAATTTGACAAAAGTAGCTTCTTTAAATGGCTTTGCCCTTGGTAATACATCTTGGGCCGGATATGATGAGGCCGGTAACTATGTAGGTGCCGATAACGATCAGGCATTTGGTACTAATGCCAGAGCTTGGGGTGGATCCTCTATGGCCTTTGGTAATAATGCTAAAGCTGCTGCCGGTGGTGCCGTTGCAATGGGTAACGGGTCGCAGGCAAGAGGTAAATGGGCCGTTGCAATCGGTAATAATGCACAAGCTAAGGGAGAAGGGTCCAGAGCTCTCGGTGTAAACTCTTATGCGACAGGTCTTAATTCCATTGCAATGGGCTGGGAAAGTAATGCCCGTGAGGATTCTTCTATAGCTATTGGTACAGATTCTGACTCAGTTCAGAAAAATAGTATTGCCATCGGTAATCGTGCAGTTAGCTATGCAGAGGATAGCGTTACACTTGGTAGAAATACAACAGTAGGGAAAAATCATATTCGTTCTGTTGCATTAGGTGCAAATTCTGCAACTGCGGATACTCATAGTACACCGAATCAACTTGTAAATGGTTTGTGGTATAAGAATTTAGCGGGGGGAACGGCAGATTCTACCGTAAGTATCGGTAATGATACGGTAAAACGTACGATTACAAATGTGGCTGCAGGTCGTATGAATGCTTCGTCTACAGATGCTATTAACGGTAGTCAATTGTTTGGTGTCGCAAATAGTTTGGGAAATTTAGCCACTACAACTAAAAATATCCTTGGCGGTAATGCAGCTCTCGATCCTGATACCGGTAAATTAACGATGAGCGATATCGGTTTTACAGGTAAAAGCACAATCCACGATGCTATTAGATATAATAAAGACAATATCGATAAAGGATTGTTCTTTTATGGTGACAACTTTGTTCAGAACCAAGTAAAATTAGGTGACACAGTAAGAATAAAAGGTGGCGCTAGCGGTGCTTTGGCTGACAACAATATTGGGGTTCAAGCAGACGGAAATGGCACACTAAATGTGAAATTGGCTAAAAAATTAACTGGTTTGGATAGCGTAACAGCAGGAACTGCTACGATTGATAATAAAGGGGTGTCTGTAGGCAATAAACTCTATGTGTCAACCGGTGGCCTTAATGCCAATAATCAACAGCTTAGAGGTGTTGCAGACGGTACAGGTAGTCAGGACGCAGTTAACTACGGTCAGTTGCAACGAGCAATTAACGGTACAGCTAAAGAAGCCATTGTAAAAGCAAATGATGATGGTAATATTACGATAAGGGAAAACTCAACGGCGAAAGGTGGTAAAGAATATACTGTCGGCTTAAACTATAAGATTACTGTAGGGAAAGGGGCGGCCTCGCATCCTGTAACCATAGATAGTGGTACAGGAACGGTCACAGGTCTTACCAATACATCATGGAATGTAAATAATCCAGCACCTGTTACAGGGCGTGCTGCTACGGAAGATCAGTTAAAGCGGGTTAATGAGAGAGTTAATTCCAATCAGTATTTTATTAATCAAAATACGCAGAATATCTCAGATAACTCAAGCCGTATTGGTGCCAATGCACGAAATATCACAAAAATACAAGGTGATATTACTACTAATAAGAATGATATTAACACTATCAATAATACTCTTGAAAAAGGGCTCTATTTTAGCAGCGATACAGGTGCTTCGATTAAGAGAAAATTAGGTGATACTCTAGTCATTAAAGGCGGTGCTACAGGGGCATTATCCGATAATAATATTGGTGTTGTATCCGATGGTACCGGTAGATTGACTGTAAAGTTGGCAAAATATTTAACAGGATTAGAGAGCGTTAATGCAGGAAATACTACTATTAGTAAAAATGGTTTGAGTGTAGGTGCTAGAACCTATGTAACACCTGATGGCATCAATGCTAATAATCAAAAGATTACTGGTGTTGCTAATGGTACAGCGCCTAACGATGCGGTTAATTTCAGTCAATTACAAAGTGCTATCGGTGGTACTGCAAAGGCGACTACAGTAAAATCAAAGGATGCAAATGTAACCGTAACAGAAGGTACCAATGTGAATGGTGGTAAGGAATACACTGTTGGATTGGGCAATAAACTTGCGGTAGGTACGGCACATCCTGTAACTGTGGACGGAACCGCAGGAACTGTAACAGGACTTACTAATGCTGCTTGGAATGTAAATAATCCACAAGCCGTAACTGGTCGTGCTGCAACGGAAGATCAGTTAAAAACTGTTAATACGCAAGTCAATACAAATAAGGATAAAATAGCTCAGAACACAACTGACATTGCTCAAAATGCGACTGATATCGGTAAGAATAAACAAGATATAACTAAGAACAAGACTGATATAGCTCAAAATACTACTGATATCGGTAAAAATAAGACTGATATTGCACAAAACAAGCAAAATATTACTCAGAACACACAAGATATTGCGACTAATAAAAATGCTATCTCTACAATCAATACAACTATTGCTAAAGGTCTAAATTTTGATGGAGACAGCGGTGCTGTAATTAACAAACAGTTGGGCGATAAGCTTAGCATCAAGGGCGGTGCAGCGGCTGCGAATTTGACGGATAATAATATTGGTGTCGTATCTGATGGCAGCACATTAAATGTAAAACTAGCTAAAACATTAACCGGTTTGGATAGCGTAACGGCTGGGGGTACAACTATCAATAGTAGTGGTTTGACCGTAGGCGGTAAGACCTATGTAACTCCGAACGGTATTAATGCGAATGACAAGAAAATAACTAATGTTGCTGATGGTGAAGTGGCGGCTAATTCCAAAGATGCAGTTAACGGCGGTCAACTTCATGCGGCTAAAACCGAATTAAATAACAACATTAATGATGCTAAAACTGAATTAAACAAAAATATCGGTGATACCAAAACTGAACTCAATAAAAATATTAATGACGCAAAAACTGAACTGAACGGCAATATAGATAATGCTAAAACCGAGCTAAACAATAATATTTCGACCGCGAAGAATGATGTGATTAACACAGGTCTCAAATTTGATGCGGACACTGGTGGAACTAAGACCAATAAATTGGGTTCCAAGGTAACGGTAAATGGCGATGATAATATCACAACAGAAATCAGTCAAACCGGTGATGATACTAAGATCGGTCTTACATTAAAGAAAGATCTCAATGTTACTACTGTTACTGCCGCTGATACTGTGAAAGCTGGCACTGTGACTATGGGCAAACAAGCTGGTGGTGCAGGTGGTACAAACGGTAACTTTGTGACAGGGCTCGATAATAAGTCTTGGAACGCGGATAATCCTCAAGCTGTAAGTGGTCGAGCTGCTACGGAAGATCAGTTGAAATCCGTTAATGATAAGGTCAATACAAATGTAACTAATATCAATAAAGGATTAAACTTTAACGGAGATAGTGGTGCTGCGATTAATAAAAAATTGGGCGACACTGTTACCATTAAAGGCGGTGCTACCGCGGATCTTACGGATAATAATATCGGTGTCGTGTCTGATGGCAGCACATTAAATGTGAAACTAGCTAAAACATTAACTGGTTTAAATAGCGTAACAGCTGGCGGAACAACTATTAATAGTGGTGGGTTGACCGTAGGCGGTAAGACCTATGTGACGCCGAACGGTATCAATGCTAATAATCAAAAGATTACCGGTCTAGCAAAAGGCACAGATCCTACTGATGCGGTTAACTTTAGTCAGTTGCAGGATGCTATTGGTGGAACGGCTAAGGCAAGTACTGTGAAAGCTAAAAACAGCAATATCACTGTAGAAGAAGGTACAAATGTAGCTGGTGGTAAGGAATTTACAATCGGACTAGGGGATAAAATCACCTTAGGAACTGCTAATCCTGTATCTGTTGATGGTACTGCAGGCACGATAACAGGTCTTACCAATACTGCTTGGGATGTAGATAATCCACAAGCTGTAACCGGCCGTGCTGCAACGGAAGATCAGTTAAAAGCTGTTAATACGCAAGTTAACACAAATAAGGATAAAATAGCTCAAAATACTACTGACATCGGCAAGAATAAACAAGATATAGCTAAGAACAAGACTGATATAGCTCAAAACACAACTGATATCGGCAAGAATAAGCAAGATATAGCTAAAAACAAGACTGATATAGCTCAGAATACGACTGATATCGGTAAGAATAAGCAAGATATAGCTAAAAATACGGCTGATATCACCAAGAATACAACCGATATTGGCAAGAACACAACTGATATTGCTCGAAATACACAAGATATTACGACCAATAGAAATGCTATCTCTACGATTAATACGACTATCGCTAAAGGTCTTAACTTCGATGGAGACAGCGGGGCTGTAATTAACAAACAGTTGGGCGATAAGCTCAGCATCAAAGGTGGTGCTGCGGCTGCGAACTTGACGGACAATAATATCGGTGTCGTATCTGATGGCAGTGCGTTAAATGTGAAGTTAGCTAAAACATTAACTGGTTTGGACAGTGTGACAGCTGGAGGCACAACTATTAATGCTGGTGGTTTGACCGTAGGAGGTAAGACCTATGTAACGCCGAATGGCATTGACGCAAATGACCAAAAGATTACCAATGTCGCTAATGGCGACGTGGCCGCGAATTCCAAAGATGCAATCAACGGCGGTCAATTGCATGACGCTAAAATTGAGTTAAATAAAAATATTAGCGATACTAAGGCCGAGTTGAATAAAAATATCAGTGATACCAAAACTGAGCTCAATAAAAAAATTGGTGACACTAAAACTGAACTTAACAATAATATTAATGATGCTAAGACTGAACTGACCAATAAAGGCCTTCGTTTTGATGCGGATAATAATGACGAAAAAACGAATAAGCTAGGCTCCAAGGTAACTGTAAACGGTGACGACAATATTACGACGGAAATCAGCCAAACTGGCGACGATACAAAAATTGGCCTTACATTGAAGAAAGATCTTAACGTTACATCTGTTACGGCTACGGAAACTGTGAAAGCCGGCACTGTAACCATGGGTAAACAATCCAATGGTGCAACTCCTGCTAATACGGGTAATTACGTGACAGGTCTTGATAATAAGACATGGAGTGTCACTAATCCTACTGCTGTCAGCGGACGTGCTGCAACAGAAGATCAATTGAAGACAGTTACTGAAGCTATCAAAACTCAAGGTGCTAATGCAACGGACTTCAGTCTCGTAGCTAATCCTGCGGCAGGCTCCAATGGTGACTACACTGTAGATGCTAACGGTGACGTAGCATTGACAGTTCAAGATAAGAACCATCCGGATCAAACAAAAACCGTAACGATTAAAGATGTGGCGTCTAAATCCGAAGTAGATAAAGGTCTAAACATTGACGGTGATTCTGGTACGACTATCAATAAAAAGTTGGGTGGTACTGTTGCCATTAAAGGCGGAGCGGCGGCTGCCGATTTAACAGATAATAATATTGGCGTTGTATCTGATGGCACAACATTGAACGTGAAGTTGGCAAAAACATTAACTGGGTTAGACAGCGTGACAGCTGGCGGTACAACCATCAATAGTGGTGGGTTAACCGTAGGTGGTAAGACCTATGTATCTCCGAACGGCATCAATGCGAACGACCAAAAGATTACCAATGTTGCTGATGGTAATATTGCTGCTAATTCCAAAGACGCGGTGAACGGCGGTCAATTACATGAAGCCAAAACTGAGTTAAACAAAAATATCTCTGATACAAAGACTGAATTAAATAAAAACATTAGTGATACTAAGACCGAGTTGAATAAAAACATCGCTGACACTAAAACCGAACTCAACAATAATATTAATGATGCTAAGACTGAACTTACCAATAAAGGCATTCGTTTTGATGCGGATAATAATGACGAAAAAACGAATAAGCTAGGCTCCAAGGTAGCAGTAAATGGCGACGACAATATTACGACGGAAATCACGCAAACCGGTGACGACACGAAGATCGGCCTTAAATTGAAGAAAGATCTTAACGTTACATCTGTTACGGCGGCGGAAACTGTGAAAGCCGGCACTGTAACTATGGGTAAACAGTCCGATGGTGCAACCCCTGGTAATACGGGCAACTACATAACAGGTCTTGATAATAAGACTTGGGATGCAGGTAAAGTCGTATCCGGTCGTGCTGCAACAGAGGATCAATTGAAACAAGCTTTGGCAGGTCAAACTGATACAGGGCTTAAATTCAATGCCAATGTAGGCGGTGTAAAAACCAATAAATTAGGCTCTACTATCACTGTTCAAGGTGAAGGCAAAGCTGACGATGCTGATTACAGCGGTGAAAACATTAAAACTTTCATCAATCAAGATAATGATGGCAACACGATTATCAATGTTCGTTTGGCAAAAAATCTTAAAGGGCTGGATTCCATAACTTTCAATAATGGCACTAATGGTGCAAACGGTAAAACCGTTGTAAATGGTGAAGGTATGACCGTTCAAGATAAGGATGGCAATCCGTTGACTGCTGTTACAAAAGACGGTGTGAAGATTACCAACGGTCCATCCATGACGAAGGACGGTATCGATGCGTCCAATAAGAAGATTACGAATGTAGCCGATGGTACTGATTCTAAGGATGCGGTTAATAAATCCCAATTGGATAAAGCCGCAGCAGCTGCTACTACAACAGTAACGGCAGGTAATAATGTTCAAGTAGATAAGACCACTAATGCGGACGGTTCTACAAATTACAAAGTGGGCCTCAAAGACCAAGTAACGATGGGAACTGATCCTACGAAACAAATTGCGATGGATGGTACAACAGGTACGATCAAAGCCGGTGACAAGGTTACAATCGACGGCAACAAAGGCACCATTAAAGCAGGTGATAAAGTTGATATCGATGGTGATAAAGGCACAATCAAGGCCGGTAATGTGGCAATCGACGGTACAAACGGTACGATTAAGGCTGGCGACAAGGTAACTATCGACGGTAAAGACGGCAAGATTGCTGCCGGAAAAGTATCTGTTGATGGAAAGGACGGACATGTGACAGGCCTGGAAAATAAAGACTGGGATCCTGATAATATCACAAGCGGTCGTGCTGCTACAGAAGATCAATTGCAGAAGTCCCATAAAACCTTGGATAATAAGATTAATAACTTAGGTGATGACATTACGAAGAAAGGCATGGATTTTGCCGGTAATACAGGTGATTTCCACCGTGATTTAGGTCAAAAGGTTACCATCAAAGGTGAAGGTCAAGGGGCTGATAGCGATTATTCTGGCGAAAATATCAAAACAGTAGCCGAAAATGGTAATGTTACTATTAAAATGGCTAAGAATCTTAAGACCGATAGCATTACTACCAAAACAGTTACTGCTGATACGGTCAATACTGATAAGGTGAAAGTCGGCAAAAATGGTCAAGATGGCGTTTCCATTACAGGTCCAGATGCTGCGAATGGTATAGACGGCAAAGTAGCTGTTACAGGTAAAGAGGGTAAAGATGCTGTATCTATGTCGGGCAAAGACGGCGTTGGTCACATCGGTTTAACTGGCAAAGATGGTCGCAATGCGGATATTACCGCTGATAAGGGTGATTCTGATCTCGGAGGCAATGCTATTACTCGTATTAAGTACCAAGATGAACAGGGCAAGACACATCAAGTGGCAACCAAAGACGATGGTATGAAATACGGTGGCGATTCCGGTAATGTGATTAACAAAAAGCTTAACGAACAGGTAAACGTAGTCGGTGGCATTACTGATGCTAGTAAGTTGACGTCCGAAGATAATTTAGGCGTCGTATCTGACGGTACTAATCTTAAAGTTCGTATGGCGAAAGATTTGAAAGGTCTTACGTCAGTAACGACTAAGGATGCCGCAGGTAACTCTACGGTTGTGAACGGCAGTGGCATAACCATTACTCCTGCTAGCGGTAACACTGTAAGCCTTACTAAAGATGGATTGAATAACGGTGGTAAAACAATTAGCAATGTAGGTCCTGGTGTAAACGGCACGGATGCGGTTAACGTAAATCAATTGAAGGGAGTTACGGAGGGAATGGCTAATGCTATTAATTCCGTAGCGGGCGAAACGCAACGTGTAGGTGCTCATGCGGCAGCTATGTCTGCGTTGAAACCGATTCAATACGATCCGTTAGAACCAACTCAAGTGATGGCTGGTATTGGTAATTACAGAGGCGAAACTGCAGCAGCTTTAGGTGTTGCTCACTACACATCGGAAGACACTATGTTCCATGCAGGCGTATCTGTTGGTAGTCGTCATAATATGGTGAATGCTGGTGTAACTCGTAAATTCGGTTCTTCTGATGAGAAGAAGGCTATTCCTGAGCGCTACAAGGCCGGTCCTATCAGCTCTATGTACGTAATGCAGGATGAAATGACTGCTTTGAAAGCTGAAAATGCACGCATGAAAGCGCAGGATGAAAAATTAACTGCAGACTATGCGGCATTAAAAGAAGATAATCTTCGTCTACAGAAAGATAACGAAGAAACTAAGCGACAATTGGCTCTTATTATGAGTCGTTTGGGCATGTAATTCATATATGTTTCATCTTACATTCATGTGATAAAAAGCGAGTTGATGTACCAGAAAATACCCATGAAAATTAGATGATTTTAACCCTATATGGTATATAAAATGAAAGAACGAAAGTCTACTGTGAAAGGACTTTCGTTCTTTTTTTGTGTTTGACTTCACAAACTTTTCATAATAGTGTATAATACAGAACATATAATTTTAATCGAAAATTATAAATGTGATTAATTTACTATAAAATCATTAGCTTTAGATTATAAGTGTTGTTTGGCCCATTTTTGTAAGGGTTTTTATGATTGAAAATATATTTAAATGAGTAAGAAAATCAATTTTTAAAAGAAGTTTAAAGTTCTAAAAATAAATGAGCGAAATATGAAAAAAAATATATTTACATTCATAAACTAATCTGATATTTTATATGTATAGTAATTAAATTTTTGATGAAAATTTTATTATTTTTAGTGTTTTAGTGTTGGTTTTAGAATCCCTTATAAAACTGTGTGAAAGGTAGGTACTACTAAATGAATCGTATTTATAGGGTAATTTGGAGTCAGGTACGAGGCGCATATGTCGTTGTATCTGAAATTGCAAAAAGCCATACTCGTGGCTCCAAAAGCTTTGTTAGTAATTCCGCAAAAGCTTCGGTAAAAGTTGGCTTGGCGGCTATGGTTTTGACCTGCGGTAGTGGGTTAATTTCGGGTGTTGATGCGGCACCTAACAGAGGCCTTTCTTTGGCTCCTGGTGAAGGACATAATGATGGCGGGTTTACGTATTTATATCCTGGTCAAAATTCTCCTTATATTCAGATGTATGATTACAAAACACCAGGGAATCCAGGAGGAGGATATTTATATACCAATAATAAGGTGTTCGGCATCCAAATCGGTAACAATGCGAATGCACGTGCTAATGATGGCTCCGTATCTGGTATTTCTATCGGTGACTATTCACAATCTCGTGCGTTGGGTATCGGTTTAGGCCATTATGCTCAATCTGAACAAATCGGTGCTATTGCTGTCGGTTCGGCTTCAAAGGCAAAGGGTTTTAACTCCTTGGCTATGATGCGTCAAGCCTATGCAGGCGAACAATATGCGGCGGCTATTGGTACAGCAGCATCTGCACAAGGTAAAGCCAGCTTGGCTATGGGTCATTCCGCATTAGCAACAGGTGATCAATCTATTGCTATCGGTTCTGCAAATCCAACTCCTAAATATGATGATAAAGGCACACCGTATACAGCATATGACGGAGCTACTAATACCCAAGCTAATGCAGCTCGTTCTATTGCTATCGGTCAAGGTGCTAAATCAAATACTGAAGATAGTGTTGCTATGGGTACAGGTGCTAATGTTGCTTCTGGCTCAAATTATAAAGGTGAAGCTTATGCAAGAGGCGTAGCCATCGGTAATCGTGCTACATCTCAAGGCATTCAAGGTGTAGCTATCGGTAACGGTGCAGCACATTATCGTGATAATGCGGTTGCTCTTGGTAACAATGCGCAAACTCGTGCGAAAGACGGCATTGCTATTGGTAACAATGCTGAATCTGGTATTAAAAATGACCCAAATTATAAAGTAAATAACTCCGTTGCTGTAGGTAACTCCGCACGTGCTCATGGCGGTTCCGGTGTGGCTCTTGGTAACGATACTTATGCATTGGGCGGATCTTCTGTGGCTGCAGGTAATGCAGCATGGGCATTAGGTGAACGTTCCACAGCTATCGGTAACAATGCTCATTCTGAAGGTTATGGCTCTATTGCTATGGGCCGTGAAGCTAGTGCTTTGAGCACTCAAGATGGGGACAAGAAAAATGTTGTGGCTATCGGTGATGATGCACAAGCAACTGGTTCCCGCTCCATCGCATTGGGCGTAAGCGCTCAAGCTGGTACATTAGAACGTGTACGTGATAGTAGCGTTTATAAAGATAACGATCAATTAATCACTCAACTTAAAGCGAAAAAAGAAGTAACTGATGCGGTAGCAATTGGTAGCGAAGCAAGTGTACAAGCGAACGAAGGCTTAGCTCTCGGCAGCAAAGCAACAGTAAATAACGTTCGTGGCGTTGCCTTAGGTGCTAATTCTGCAACAGCTGCCCCTGTAAGCACAGCTAGTGAAACAATTAATGGTTTGAAATATAACTATGCTGGTGATACTGCTGATTCCACAGTTAGCGTAGGTAATACTTCTACAAAACGTACAATTACTAACGTAGCAGCTGGTCGTGTGAATGCACAAT
>ERZ1674165.183-NODE-183-length-11443-cov-2.165876_pt1 | contig 11443 bp, 9 predicted proteins | sample MGYA00581302_ERZ1674165 | MGnify/ENA primary metagenome ERZ1674165 (study PRJEB41354, sample SAMEA4873305) | human saliva metagenome | biome: human-associated habitat [ENVO:00009003]; feature: mouth environment [ENVO:08000002]; material: saliva material... | reverse complement strand
AATGTAACCTCAAATCATAGATATGAGATACTTGGTTAGCTCAAAATGACCTGCGGGTTGATTTCTTTGATATGCGTGGTGTCGAACGCTTTTTGCAATTCGTTCAGCGTCATTTGCACGCCCATTTTCAGCGCGTCGAAATTACCGCTTTGGTCGAGCAGCGCCATTTCGAGATAATCTTTAACCGGCAACATTTCTGCTGCAAATTTTTGTCCGGCGAATTTGTGCGTATCGGCAATTTCCTGCTGATGGCGGCGGCGCAGGTTTTGCTCGTTTGCCAAACCGCGCAGCTCGCTGTCTTTGAGTTGGCCTTCCAACTCGGTGACACGCGCCTGAAGCTCTTCGTAAGTCGGTTCTGCTTGTTCGGTTTCAACGGTTTCGGCAGTTTCAACGGCTGCTGCTTCTTCTGCTTCGTGTTGATGTTGTTCGTTATGCTCCGTCATTTCTGATATCCTTTTAGCGTGTTGATATTCGATGTTTTATATATAAGGCCGTCTGAAAAAACTTCAAGCATTTGAATACCGATTATCAAATGCCTTGTTAAAAGACGTTGGAAAACGGTAAGATAGCCATCTGATTTTATTCTTCAGACGGCCTCGAATATGAAAAAAGACCATTTGAATTCAACCGATTTTGATCTGTGGCACACCATCCGCGAAGAAACCGAAGCGGCCGCCACGGCCGAACCGATGCTGGCAAGCTTCCTGCATCAAACCGTGTTGCGCCACGATTCGCTCGATTCGGTACTTGCCTACCATCTTTCCAGCAAACTCGGCAGCCCGATTATGGACGTGCGCGCGCTGTTTGAAATTTATCAGCAGGCTTTGAGCGTGGACACCCGTATCAGCAAATGTGTCGAGGCCGACTTGAAAGCTATTTACGAGCGCGACCCGGCTTGTGATGAATATTCACTGCCGCTGTTGTATTTCAAAGGCTTCCACGCCGTACAGGCGCACCGTATCAACCACTGGCTCTATCAAAACGGCCGTAAAACGCTGGCGTATTTCCTGCAAAACCGCATGTCGGAAGTCTTCGGTGTCGATATTCACCCTGCCGCCCGTTTCGGTCACGGCCTGATGCTCGACCATGCCACCGGTTTTGTGGCCGGCGAAACCGCCGTCTTAGGCAACAACATTTCCATCCTCCACGGCGTAACGCTGGGCGGTTCGGGCAAAGAAAGCGGCGACCGCCACCCGAAAATCGGCAATGGCGTAATGATTGGTGCGAACGCTTCGATTTTGGGCAATATCCGCATCGGCGAAAATGCCAAAATCGGCGCAGGCAGCGTGGTGGTTGCCGATGTACCATCTTCGATTACCGTTGTCGGCGTACCGGCCAAACCTGTCGGCCGCTCTTCCAAAACTCCGTCTGCCGATATGGATCAAAGCATTCAATTATCGACTACGGATTTTGTAATTTAAGCAATCTGCCATTTAAAAGGCCGTCTGAAAGATTTGTTCTTTCAGACGGCCTTTTATCATTTAAATCCTAGTGTTAACCGCGTTTGCGCAAGGCTTCCAAGTGCGTTTTAACCTGCTTGACTTTCTCTTCGGTAAACAGGTTGGCAATGTTTTTCCAAATGCTGTGATAACCGTAAGGACCATGTTGCATTTCGGCTTTTGCCTCTTCCACCGGCCAGCCTTGATAGATGATGCGGTACATTCCAGCAATCAAACCGGTACGATCTGCGCCATGATAACAATGAATGAGCACTGCGCCGTTTTGCTGTTGTTTTTCAATCAGGTATAGGATTTCCGCAATCTCTTTCGGCTTAATGCTCCATGACAGCAACGGACGGTTTAGCAAGGTCAAACCATGCTCTTTCAAATGGTCATCATCGTTGCGGTCAAAAAAGCGCAAGTTGATCACGCTTTGAATGCCCAGCTTGACGATGGCTTCACCATCTTCGGCAACAGGCTGCTCGCTGCGGTAAAGCTTGTCGTCAATACGATAAAGGTTGGCATCGTGTTTGACGGGCGTTGCCCAGCGTTCGGACTGAACGGCTTTGTTGCCGTTATCCGGCGGCGCGGACGAACAAACGATGGGCAAGCCGGAAGCAAGAAGGCACAATAAAAGACGGCGCATAAAATTCCTGTATGAAAATCAATTGGAAATCAAAATATCATGCGATTCTATCAAAACACGTTCGGATATTCTATCCGCGCAAACCGCGTTACAATAAAGCCTCTTTTTTCAGACGGCCTTTCATCATGACCTGCCTTGCTTGGAACACCACACCTTCCCTTGCCGACCTTTGCCGCGCCATCGAACAACATACCGCGCCGCTTTATTTGATTGTCTGCCTGCCTGAAAACCATATTCCTGATTTTCCGCTGTCAAATCATCCCTCCGAGCTTGAAGGCCGTCTGAACAGCCGCCTCGTTCAAGCCATGAAATGCCTTCAGTTCAACAGCGTCAATGTTTTGGAAAACCTCTTGCCTGACGTGCACCTTTGGCTGGTTCCGCCACACCGCGCCGACTGCTTACACGAACATTTCCATCATATCGAATGGCAAACCGAAGCCATACCCCAATCCACCCCGACTCCCCTAAAACCTTGGTTCAGACGGCCTGAACATCAAGCCACGCCCGAACGCGTCCTGATTATCGGCGCAGGCATAGCCGGCGCAGCGACCGCACGCAAACTGGCTGAACACGGCGTACGCGTTACCGTTTTAGAGGCCGGAAAAGCGGCGCAGGCAGGCAGCGGCAACCGCCAAGGCTTGCTCTACGCCAAAATCTCGCCACACGATACCGAACAAACCGAGCTGCTGCTGACAGGCTACGGCTACACGCGCCGATTGTTGGAAGACTTGCTGCCCGACTCCGACGCATGGGGCGGCGACGGCGTATTACATTTGAATTTTGACGACAGCGAATGCAAACGCAATCAAGCCTTGGGTTTGCAACACCGGCATAAACACCTTTACCGCAGCGTATCTGCCGAAGAAGCCGCACACATTGCAGGCATAGACGTATTTTCAGACGGCCTTTACTGGCCGCAAGGCGTATGGCTGAATCCGCCCGCCGTCGTGCATGCCTTATTGAACCATCCGCTGATCGAGTTGCACGAACACTCGCCGCTGACCGCCGTATCGCATGACGGCACACAATGGACGGCACACACGCCAAACGCGCATTTCAACGCCAGCCATATCGTTTACTGTATGGGTGCGCACAGCCCGAATGCCGCCGACACCAACGTCTCCGCCCTGCCTTTCCGCCAAATCCGCGGCCAAACCGGTGTTGTGTCCGCCAGCCCGTTTTCACAAAAACTGCGTTGCGCCATTTCCGGCGAAAGCTACATCAGCCCAAGCTGGCAAGGCCACCACTGCTACGGCGCGACATTTGTGCTCAACAGCAACGATGAAACTTGGTATCCGCACGAAGAAACCGAAAACCGCGGCGCCCTGCACCAGCTTAATCCGCCATTGGCACAATCCCTGTTTTCAGACGGCCTGCAAACTCCCCCGCTCCAATCCACACAAGGCCATGCCGCCCTGCGTTGCGACAGCCTCGACCACTTGCCCGTTGTCGGCGCACTCGGCGACATCGCCACCATGCAGTCCGCCTACGCCAAACTGGCATTGGACAAAAACTACCACCTCGACAATATTCCCTGTCCTTACCTGCCCCATGCCTACATCAATACGGCACACGGCACACGCGGCCTGGCGACAGCCCCCATCTGCGCCGCCGCCATTGCAGCCGAAATACTCGGCTTGCCGCATCCGCTATCGCAAAGGCTGAGAACCGCACTACACCCCAACCGCGCCATCATCCGCGCGATTGTTCGGCAGCAGCCGTTGTTATCCGTTTAAAGATTTCGTTTTAAATAAAAAAGGCCGTCTGAAAGTCATTAAAACTTTCAGACGGCCTTTAGCCATCCATTAACTGCTTAGAATTTCCATTCCAGCGATACGGCGTAATTGCGGCCTGGGGCGCGGTAGCGGTCTAAGCCTTTGCCATCGCGGTCAACGCCGTTGGTGGTGCTGTAGCTGTACAGACCGCGCAGGGAGTCCCAAGTGGTGTATTTGCGGTTGAATACATTGTACACGCCGGCACGCAAAGTCAGGTTTTTAGCCGGTTTGTAGAAGCCGTACATATCAAACACATAAGCCGATTTGTTCAGCCATGGGTAATCTACTACTTTTTCTTGCAAAGGCGTACCCCAACCAGTGTTTTCAAACACGGTATATTGAGCGTCTTTGGCTTTTTTCGCACCCAAATAAGTCAGGCGGGAGAACACGCCCCATTTTTCGCTCGGGCTTTCGTAATCGACACCGGCAATCACTTTCAGAGGCTGAGTGGACAGCAGGCTGTTGTTGCCTGACAGTTTGCTCTTCGCGTAACCGACAGAACCAAACAATTTCCAGCCTTCAGGTACAAAAGAAACCACTTGACCTAAATTCAGACGGCCTGTCAGCTCAAGACCACGGATTCGGGCCTTGTCGATGTTTTGCATCTGCCATTCCAGTTTTTCGGAATAAGGATCGCTGCAAATACCATAGTAGTAATTCATCTGAGTACAGCCGACATCGCCGCTGGTGGTCAGCTTCTGCTCTTCAGACAAGAAGTTGCGGTAATTGCTTTGATACAGGTTGGCATCCAAAGTACCTTTTTCGCTGCGGCCTTGCAGAGAAAGGGTATGGGTGGTGCTGCGCTCGGCTTTCAGGTTCGGATTAGGCAACCAGGTACCTGAGCCGTGGTTGTAAGTGAAATACACTTCAGACGCATTCGGCACGCGGAAACCGGAAGTTACATCGTAACCCAAACGCCATGTCTGACTCAGCTGTGCAGCCAAGCCGACAAAACCGCTCCAGCCTTTATAAGTGTTGGCTGCAGGTGGTGTTTTGTCACAAGCATGACACTCGGCATTCAGTTGCTGCGGCGTCATTTTGGTGTAGTCGTAACGGATACCTGCGCGGCTGCTGAACACGTCGTTCCATTGGATTTGGTCAGACAGCGAGAAACCATAGTTGTTGGTTTTCACCGGATGCTGAATCGTGCTGGTCGTGCGTAAAATACGGCCGCTGAAGTAGTAGTCGTCGCGGTTTAAGTTTTCAAAATCACGGCGGCTGGCGAAAGTTTTAAACGACAAGCGATGTTGGCCGCCCATTTGCAACGGTTGGCTGTCCATACGCAATGTAATGCGTTTGAAGGTTGTATCCATGCTGCGGTTGTAGATTTCGTCCAAATCCTTCTGATTGTAGTTGCGCGTCCAGGTAGAATAATCTATCGGGAACGAGCCTTTGTTGTTAACCGCCGCTACTTTGGTTTTCTGATAATCGAAGTCCGCTTTCAACAACGACAACCAATTCGAATCGGGCGTCCACTCGTAAAACAGGTTGGCATTGCGCCGTCTGTTTACGTCATCGGCTTCTCGCCAAGAAGAAGCGGTCAGGTTATAAGACTCTTCGATCGTGTAATTGTGGCCCTGCTGACCGTTGAGAGATGCGCCGATACGATGGTTGTCGTTGATTTGATAAGCAATCTTACCCAAGAAGCTGTGGTATTTATGTTTGGACGGGTCAGGAATACCGCGCGCAGAACCACGGATATTCGCTCCGCTGCCGGCGCCCTCTACCGGATAACCACGCTCGCCCGCGCTTTCAGTCTCATGACCGCGACGTTGCGAATACAGCAAAGCGGCATCCACGCGGTCGTTGTTCAAACCGAACCCGAGTGTATTTGTCCATTCGCGGTTGCGGCTGCTGTAACCGTTTTTCATCATCACGCCGAACTGACGCTCAGGCAACAGCAAATCATGACCTTGCAGTGTTTGGTAATTCACGCCGCCACCCAATGCACCACTACCGGTATTGAAAGAGTCTGCGCCCTTCACGATTTCGATGTTGCGCACGAGTTCGGGGTCGATAGACAGGCGTGAGCTGTTGAAGTTGCCATAACGGGCGTACAGCGAATTTTCTTCGGAATCAGGCAGGTTTACGCCGTCAATGCTGACGCCGACACGGTTGCCTTCCACGCCGCGCACGGCAAAGCCTTTTTGATGGCGGCCGCTGTCGCTCAAGCCAACGTCGGTGGAATAACGTACCAAGTCTTTGTTGTCACGTACCATTTCTTGTTGGATACGGCCAAGGTTGACACGTTCCACGGCTGCAGGCGCATTACGTTGACCTTTAACGCGGACTTCTTTTATCTCTGCTTTAACGGGTGTGGTTTCAGTTGCAGCTTCATCCGCTGCCAAGACTGGATTGCCGAAAATACTGCCGACCAGCGCGGCAATAGGAAGCATGTGTAATGGTTTCATATTATCAACTCAAGGTGTAATGGATTGTTCATCCATCAGTTAATGCATAATAAATTTTCTGATAATCATTAATATTTAATAAGACAGCAACCCGTACAAATAAATCTGTGTCGTGTAATTAAAGGTCTCTGCAAACATCCATGCCGAGACCTTGTGTGTTTCATTATTTTTTAATGTCTGTGCGGCGTCATGCCTTCAGGGGCTTCTGTGCCTTCCGGCAAACCGAAGGTTTCACGCAGAATCACTTTATAGAAGGCAAACGCTTCCTGCGCGCCTTGAATAGCTTCTGCTTCGGCTTCCGGAGTTAAGTTCAGGGCATTCAGGTGCTCGACGAAGGCGCGCCAGTGTTTGCCGCGGCCGTTGGGATGCGGGGCCAGGTGGCGTGCGCCGTGTTCGCCGTTGTATTCGAGTTTTTGAGCGTGTTTGAACAAGAAAGCGGCGCCCAAATTTGAACCTTCGGCGCAATAGAGCCAGCCGATGGCTTTATTGCCTGTTTCATGCGGCAATTCTTTGTCGAATTTGTACGGCTCTTCGCCCAAGTCTTTTAGGTCTTGGGTTACAGCATCGTAACGCGCCATGTATTCAAGTTCGGGAATGGCTTTGTTCAATTCGGCATCTTTATAGATGTGATCGACAGCTTTGTGGAAAACTGATTGGAGTTTCAAAAATTTGATGTAGTTTTCTTTGCTGACGAAAGGCTGGACAAACATAACCAAGTTATCAACGCTGTCGTGTGTAACTGTGGTTTGCTCTTTCAAGCGTTTGGCGAAAGTCAGCTCTTGTGTTTCACTCATGATGTTTCCTTTGAATAGGGGACAAACGGCTTCAGACGGCCTCTATTGTGTTGAAATGCCGTCTTCTTTGAAAAAATCGTTTTAAAAATAAAGAATGTAACTTTTTAAATGCTTCCGGCTCAGTGTTGGCGTGCCTTTTGCAATTCAATAAGTCTCATCTTTTTTTAAATATAATATATATCATTTCTATTTCAATGACAATAAATTCAATTGGGTCTTATTAATAAAATCTAACGGCCAATAGCCAGCGTCTTCTGAAACCTTTGCTGCCTTTTCAGACGGCCTTCTTATGAAGCAGCCGCCACTCAACTAAATATCTGCTAAATTTGGGCTATCCTGCTGTTTTCCTTTATAATGCGACACTCTTTGCATCTTCTTTACCCCCTGCCGAACCATGAAACGGATTCCTGCCTACCATCGCTGGTGGCGCTACAAGTCTTATCTTCCTGATGCGACGCTGCCTGCACATACGGTGGAATGCCCCGATTGCGGCTGCCGTATGGATATTCCGCGCCTGCGCCAGGGGCAGGAAGCGCATTGTCCGGTGTGCAACCATGAAATCGTGGAGGTGGAAAACAATCCGTATATCGCGCCGATCGCCTATGCGCTGACAACCTTGATTCTGATGGCGTTTGCGTACAATATGGTGTATATCCGCGTCGATTTGTTCGGCGTAACATCGATTTTGTCGCTACCACAAATGATGCAGCTTTTAATTTCGCTGGATTATGGTTTTCTGGCGGAAGTGATGTTTATCCTTACTTTCGGCGCGCCTTTACTGTTTTTGCTGCTCTGCCTTTATGTTTATACGGCTTTGATACGCGAAAAGGCCTACCCTGCGCTGCGCTTTGCGACGCGTGTATTGGTGCGGCTGCGTCATTGGATTATGGTGGATGTGTTTTTCATTTCCACTTTGGTGGCGTATATCAAACTCTCGTCCGTTGCTACGGTAGAGTTCGGCTCGGCGTTTTATCTGATGTTTCCGCTGTCGGTCATGCTGATTCGGACTTCGGTATCGATTCCGCAGCATTGGGTTTATTATAAGATTCATCGTTTAACCGGCGGCCATGCGGTTCAGACGGCCTCTGAAGACAAAATCTGTTGCAGCCGCTGCCTGTATTTCCGCGATAAAAACGAGCAGCCTTGCGGCGTTTGCGGTGCGGACTTATACCGCCGCCGCCCGAAAAGCCTGAGCATTTCGCTGGCATTTTTAGTGGCGGCGTTTATCCTGTATTTCCCTGCCAACATCCTGCCGATTATGATTTCGTCCAACCCGACGGCTTTGGAGATCAATACGATTTTCAACGGCATTGTTTATATGTGGGACGACGGCGACCGGTTGATTGCGGTGATTATTTTCAGCGCGAGCATTATGGTGCCGGTATTGAAGATTATCGCGATGGCGGTTTTGATTTATTCCGCATACTTCAAGCCTGTAATGAGCGCGGACAAAATGTCGGTTTTGTATCGGATTACCGAATCCATCGGCCGCTGGTCGATGATTGATATTTTTGTGATTATTATTTTGATGAGTTCGTTCCACACCAATATGGCGCGCGTTGTGCCGGGCGGTGCGGCGGTTTATTTCTGCCTGGTCGTTATTTTGACCATGCTTTCGGCCTATTATTTCGATCCCCGTCTGATTTGGGACAAGCAACAGCAGCTTTCAGACGGCCTTGATTCTGACCAGACCTTAAAACAATGAAAAAACACGATTCTTCACCCAATTATCACGCCCCGGCGCGTGTCAAGAAAACCAATGTCTTCACGTCTGTCGTGTGGCTGATTCCGCTGATTGCGCTGATTGCCGGCGGCTGGCTTTTGGTTAAAGACATCCGCAACCGCGGCCCTGTCGTTACGCTGTTGATGGACAGCGCCGAAGGCATCGAAGTCAACAACACCGTTATTAAGGTGTTGAACGTCGATGTCGGACGCGTTACCCGCATCAAATTGCGCGACGACCAAAAAGGCGTGGAAGTCACTGCCCAGCTCAGCGCCGATGCCAAAGACCTTATCCGCAGCGATACCCAATTTTGGGTGGTCAAACCGCGTATCGACCAAAGCGGCGTTACCGGCTTGGGAACCTTGCTTTCCGGTTCATATATCGCATTTACACCGGGCAAAAGCCAAGAAACCAAAGATGTATTTGTCGTCCAAGACATTCCGCCGATTGCCGCCATCGGCCAAAGCGGCCTGCGCCTGAATTTGATCGGCAAAAACGACCGCATCCTCAATGCCAGCAGCCCGATTCTGTATGAAAACTTTATGGTCGGCCAAGTAGAAAGCGCGCATTTTGACCCGTCCGACCAAAGCGTGCATTACACCATTTTCATCCAAAGCCCCAACGACAAACTGATTAATTCGGAAAGCCGTTTCTGGTTGGAGAACGGCATCAATATCGAAACCACAGGCAGCGGCGTCAAACTCAACTCCGCCCCTCTGCCTGCCCTGCTGTCGGGCGCGATTTCGTTTGATTCGCCGAAAACCAAAAACAGTAAAAACGTCAAAAGCGAAGACAGCTTCACGCTTTATGACAGCCGCAGCGAAGTGGCCAATCTGCCTGATGACCGCTCACTGTATTACACCGCATTCTTCAAACAATCCGTACGCGGCCTGACTGCCGGTTCTCCCGTCGAATACAAAGGCCTGAATGTCGGCGTGGTTTCCGATGTTCCTTATTTCGACCGCAACGACAGCCTGCATTTGTTTGAAAACGGCTGGATTCCCGTGCGCATCCGCATCGAGCCTTCCCGTTTGGAAATCAATGCTGATGAGCAAAGCAAAGAGCATTGGAAACAACAATTTCAGACGGCCTTAAACAAAGGCCTGACTGCCACCATCTCCAGCAACAACCTGCTGACCGGCAGCAAAATGATTGAGTTGAACGATCAGCCTTCCGCCTCGCCCAAGCTGAGACCGCACACTGTTTATGCCGGCGATACCGTTATCGCAACCCAAGGCGGCGGTTTGGACGATTTGCAGGCAAAAGTGGCCGACTTGTTAGACAAGTTCAACAATCTGCCATTGGATAAAACCGTTGCCGGCTTGAACGGCTCGCTTGCCGAACTCAAGTCCACACTCAAATCTGCCAATGCTGCCCTAAGCTCCATCGACAAACTGGTCGGCAAACCGCAAACGCAAAACATCCCGAACGAGCTGAACCAAACCCTGAAAGAGTTGCGTCAAACCCTGCAAGGCGTATCGCCGCAATCGCCTATCTATGGCGACGTACAAAATACGCTGCAAAGTTTGGACAAAACCTTAAAAGACGTTCAACCCGTGATTAATACTTTGAAAGAAAAACCCAATGCGCTGATTTTCAACAGCAGCAGCAAAGACCCTATCCCGAAAGGAAGCCGATAATGCGCCTCTTCCCGATTGCCGCCGCCCTGACGCTTGCCGCCTGCGGCACCGCGCAAAGCACACAATATTTCATCCTGCCCGACAGCCAATACATCCGTCCGGCTGCACAAGGCAACGAAATCGCGGTCAAAGTCAACCTTGCCGAACCGCTTGCCAACGGCGGCCTCGTTTACCAAACCGACGCCTATCATGTGAATCTGGCGAAAAACCACCTTTGGGCAGCACCGCTCGATGGCGCGTTGGCGGCCAACCTCAGCAACAAGCTCAACCGCCTCAATCCGCGCCATACTTTCGTCCCTGCTTCACGCAGCCAAAGCAGCCAAACCCTGAAAGTCTATATCGAAGCCTTCCAAGGCAGCTATCAGGGGCAGACCACCATCAGCGGTTATGCACAATGGCCGGACGGACGCAGCAAACCGTTTAACGCCATCACGCCGCAACAAGGCGACGGCTATACCGCCATGCTTGAATCATTGGAAAACGGTTTGTCACAAGTTGCCGATACGATTGCCTATTAAACAAAAAGGCCGTCTGAACATTTTCAGACGGCCTTTTTTATGTTTCAAACATTCATCGCCAGCAAATAATCCATCAATTTTTGCGGCCATTGAATACCGCGCACAACGGTCAGGTTGCGCAAAATAGGGAAAGTCAGGATATCTTCCAAACTGATTTCACCGCCCAAACCCTCGCCTTCGCATACCAGCGTTTCCAGTTCGGCCAAGTCTTGATGCAGACGCTCCAGATACTGTGCCGTTTTGTTCAGATTAGTCTCGAAATTGCCGATATTTTTCTCTTTTTTGTCAATATAGTATTGTTTCGCTTCATCGGTCTCAAATTCGGGCAGGCCGATTTTGACCATGCGCGGCTGTACCAATTTGTTATTGTATTCGCCCACTTTGTCCAACCAAGCCTGAACTTCAGGACGAACGGTTTCTTTCAGACGGCCTTGATCGATATAGCGGACAATATCCAGGCTCTCACCCATAAACGAACCGTCTTCTTTTTGCAAAAT
>ERZ1674165.171-NODE-171-length-12084-cov-2.317898_pt1 | contig 12084 bp, 9 predicted proteins | sample MGYA00581302_ERZ1674165 | MGnify/ENA primary metagenome ERZ1674165 (study PRJEB41354, sample SAMEA4873305) | human saliva metagenome | biome: human-associated habitat [ENVO:00009003]; feature: mouth environment [ENVO:08000002]; material: saliva material... | reverse complement strand
CCCTAACCTACACGGAAGACTAACCGAACATATGAGCACACCCATTCCCGAAACATTCCAGCCAGCCCCTAAAAAGGAGTACCCCACTATCGAGTGGGAAGAACTCCTGAAACTGAACGAGAACCTGAAAATCATTCAGGAAACCGAGGTCGTCACTATTGGCGACCTGGAAAACGGGGACTGGATTCTAGACGGCGACGGCTACCTGCAACCCGTCCTGCACCTATTCCCCATCCACAAACCCGGCAGGCAGTTCCTCTTCAAGCTAGAAGACGGCTCCCTCGGCTTATTCGGTGACTCTCACCTCATCAAATACACCACAGAACTCGACGCTCACACGTTCCACCAGCGTCGCCTACACGCCCGCCGCGCCCTGAAACAGCTATCCAAAAAATCTATTAAAGCACTCGAATACCTAGCCGACAAAAGCAAGCCTGTGCCACCGCCCACAACAGCCCACGAGCTGTTTATGGAAATAGCCCCGCACACCTGGGCTAAACTCGCGTGGGACGGCTCTAACGACCACCCAGGCATCATTGCGCTTCGCATGACAATCCTGCGCACCCTCGAAGCTATCGGAGCTGTTGTTGAAGACACAGTTAAGTATCAAGACTTTGCCGCTATCTTCTTCCCCGAGACGCTAGACGCTACCGAAGACCCCCTAGATACATCTGTAACAGAGATAACGCCCCGCTTTGATACGCGCCTCGCCGCCCAGCAACTGCTATTGATGTACAACCCACGCAAATACGCGCCGCTATACACGGGTAAGACACTGCCTCGCCACTGGTTCCTCAACCCCGGCAGGTACAACTACGCCGGTATCGAAATTGGGCACATCACAACCGCCCAAAAACTCTACGAGAAATCCGTCCGTGAAGGCGGTCTAGACGGCATCGAAATCCCCAGTAAGCAACCCGCGCACCTCAAACCCAAAGACCCACCAGCGGGCGACAAGAAGCCGGACGAGCCCAACTCAGAACCGGCAACCTAAGAAAAATCTAACCCCCACCACAGCAAAAGGTCTAGCATACGAACGCCGCCAGTACGTATGCTAGACTTAACTTTGCTAAAAAACATTCACCCCCTGATTAGGAGAAAGATGCGCGCAGACATCGCCCAGCAATACTCAGACTTACAGCACTGGGTCATCGGTGTAACCCTTGCCGACCCCGAGAATCACGCGCAAACACTACTCCAAAAAGTAAACCCAAAATCCATCAAAGAGCCAACCCTCATCCCCGTTTACGAAGCAATCAAAAGCATCGTAGACGGAGGCGGCGCGCCACCAACAGGTAACGACGTTGCCCTATGGTTACAAACAAATAACCCCACCGGATTCAAAATCGCTGGCGGCACACAGCGCATCAACGAGCTTGTAGAAATGGGTGAAGAAGCAATCGTTGAGCACAACAACATCTCCATTATTCACGAGATGCTCAACTCTGCCTCCTACCAAGCCGCCATGCAAGAGCTGACCCAAAAGTTCTACGCCGAGTCTGAACGGTTACCTCTTAATGAGCTGGATAACTTCACGGATAACGCTATCCAGGAGCTCCAAAATCTGCGGGTCGCATACACCTCTGACATAGACGAGTACACGCACACAGCCGCCGAAATCATGGAAGACCTCGACAAAGAGCTCGAGGACATCCGTAACGGGCAAAAAACATTAGGTATTCCGCTCCGCAATTTCCCGCGCCTAAGCCAATACATTGGTGGCTTACAGCCCGGCAACCTAACCATCGTTGCGGCACGCCCTGCTATCGGCAAAACCACGTTCTGTTGCAATATTATCGCCCCCTTATGCGAAGCAGGGCTTAGCGTGCAGTTCTTCTCCATCGAGATGGGCTCCAAAGAGATTATGAAGAACATCCTCTCTTGCCGCTACGGAATCCCCCGCCCTGACTTCCACAATGGCGAAGGGCTAACGCCTGAGATGCAGGAAGTATTCGACGCGGCTAAACCACGCATTGCGCACTGGAAATTCCGTGTTGTCGAAAAAGGCAATATTAACGTGATGGAAGTCCGGCAGAAAGCGAAAGAAGTAGCCGAATCAGCCGACGGGCTAGACGTAATCGTCGTAGACTACGCCCAAATCGTGAAGCCTGACAAAGACCAAGGAACCACACAGGACAACCTGGCTTACGTCATTTATCAGCTCAAGTTCATGGCTATGGAGCTCGGCGTTCCCGTTGTGGCAACCTGTCAGCTGGCGCGCCCAACAACAAATGAAAAGGAGCAACCTCCCACAGCGTCCAGCATCCGAGGTACCGACGCTATCTTGCAGGCGGCAAACCACGTTATTGCCCTTCACCGTGAACGTAGCGAGTTTGTGGAAGTTACAGACGCTATCATCCTGAAAAACCGTTCAGGTCAAGCAGACGTAACAATCCCCATCGACACCGCCCTCAATATTTGCTTCTTTGCCGAAGATATGAACGAAGCACTCACATTGCAACGTCAAGTCGACAGGGGAGAACCCATCACTCAATCAACAGCTGACATTTACGAAACATACTAGGAGAAAAGATGCTCGTACCCGGACTGGACTACCAGCCACTTCAAGGACTTATGAACCTTGATGACCTGCCCATCAAGAGCAAGGTGAAAATTTTTAGTAGCACCTATCAAAACCATGTCTGCCCGCAAACGAAGCACCGAGGGTACTTCAAGCGATACGGTTACGGGCGTATCTTTAAAACCGTGAACTTGCTTGCCGAAAAATATGTTTTCACGGAGCGGAAGCTGACAGCCACCGAGTTAGCCGCTATCCTAGAAAGTATCTACACGTCAGGCATGATTCTCACCGAGGGAATTTTCGCCAAAAAGTACGCCGACTACATTGCCGCACGACAGGAAGGGTAAAGACGTATGCCACCTCGCAAGAAAACCCCTAAACGCCCCAGCCTCCAAGCTCTCACAGACTCCCTGGCGGCAAACGATGTTAAAACCAACACGAGCCCCGTGCCCGTCTACAAGCACAACGAAATCAACTACGAAGCTCTAGAAGCCACCGTAGAAGAAATGGTGCCCGTAGGTAAGCAACGCATCCAACGGAACACAACCGAGGCAATTGAAAAGAACCTTGAGAAGTTCAAAACTCAGGTCGTCCCTAAGCTCTACATTGGCAAAGCGTCCCTGCCGAAGCTCGCGCGAAGCACCAACAGGGGAGTAGCAAACAACGCACAGCGCGTGCTAGAAATCCTAGACCGAAACCCGCAGGAACCTCAGCCGCTCTTCATCCACGAACCTGATATTACGGTAGACTCAAATCTGCACGCTTGGGGAGCCGTCATGCGTTACGTATTCCGTGGACAGGTAGGCACGGCTGAGTTTCTAAAAATTGACGAAAGCGAACTACTCACAAAAAACCGCTCAGGTTTCATTGAAAACCAAAAGAACGTGTCTATCCTAGAAGCCACCCCTAAAGTGGTTCTCTACACGTCCTCCGACGCGGACACGTACACACCCACAGAGCTGGCAACACTTTCAATGCTTTTCCGGCACTGGGCAGAGAACAGGACAGCCGTTATCGTTGTCTCGCCCCGCCCATTCAAACTGTGGGTAACCCGCCTACCCGTAGAAGTTCAACCCATGCTATGCACTTTATTTGAAGGCAACATCATCGAGCCAAAGCGGAAACGCACCGCTAAGAAGAACGCCCTATCCGTACTAGACGGAATGTAAGCTAAGGAGCTACAAAACATCTTTAACAGCAAGCATTGCTGACGTGTCAGCCGCTTTCCGCTGGGTATCCGACGTGAAAGCTAAAGAAATTACGCTCAGCATCGACCCAGCAACCGGAACCGCTGAGATACGACACACCAGCTCAATGGACGAGCAAACCCCCGGCTACCACGAACACCCTATCCGCAACGCCACCATCACAGGTGAACGTAAAGTCTCCGCGCACCTGCCGTTCCCAGACCAGCTGAAATACGCGCTCAAATGCGCCTCTTTAGCGCAAGAAGAAGAGTGTACCATCACAGCTACACTCACCGTATCTGACACGGGTGGTACGAAGATTGAAAGCGTCCGCCTAACAGCTGGTAAGCACAACTCATCCCCTCTCGACGTGTCCACACTATCGCGAACACCTAAACCTAAGATGGTAACCATCGGTTCTGTACCTACGCAGAACATCAACAATGGTATCCGTGTGGCACGCTCCATCAAGCACCGCGAGGACATCGACGGGCTGTTTGTTGTGTTTAAGCTCAACAGTGAGACTAATCAGCTTGAAATCCTCACCTCATCCACCGTGCCAGCAAACGCGGTCGCGCTCATTTATAGTGCCCCGTTCCAGGGTATGGTAGCCGAATCAGAGGAAGTCGTAAAGTATAAAGAACACCTCACGCAGGGTGTTTCTATCCTCCCGGAAGTGCGCCACTTCGGAGGGGACTTCGTAGAAATCGTTCTAGCCGACAATCTTCTCGGCTTCCGCGACACAGAAACCGGCGCAGTAGCTCTTTACAGCATCCGTGCCGTACCTCCCAACTCCATTCAGGCGTTCCGTAAGTTCTTCACGAAACTAACTAACCTGGAGCTCACCCAGACATACGAGATTAACCTCGCCGTCCTAAAGGAAGCGCTACTGACAATGGCATCCGCGAGCGCTACAAGCGACATTACGGAAGCAACACTTAACTTCCAAGAAGAAGGCGACATCATCCTTCACCTGGATACGTGGACTACAGAGCTAGACGCAAAAGCGACCTCTGAAACCTCTAACCCGCTTGAGGTCGTAGGAGACTACAGGACGCTCATCCAGTTCGTGACTGCACGCACAAACCCTGTCGGAAACATCGGGTTTATGCCGCAACCCGCTAACCCCTCAACAGAGAACCTGGCTATCCAAACCACACCTGACGGCGCAGGAGAACTCCTCGTAGTTAGCCAATGCGTCTCCGTAACCTCAGAAAACAAGTAACCCCCGTAAGAACGAATAAGGCACCCAGACATGATAGACGAACTGATGAAATATCTTCCCGCTATCACGCCTGGGTGCCTTTTCCTTATCGGAATTTTAGGTCAGCCACCCGAATGGGTGAAACCTAAACGGCGCGCCCGGCGCATATGGGCGCAAACACACCTAATAGCCGCCGCACTAACCCTCGTAGTAGCCGCCGCATTCACACTACACCCCTGGTACAGTAACAACCCCACAGCCTTAACAGGGCTCGCCCTAACAATCTACATGCTCACGCAAACATCACAAACAGATATTGCGTTCCGAAAAGCCAGCGAAACACACATGATGTACGCCTGGGGACTATTCATTATTACGGCGTGTATCTTTCAACAAACAACAGCTGTAACCGCTTCCATAGCCGCACTAGTCGTCACCGCAATCACTCGTCGCTGGTGGTCAGGCGACGCTACAGCCCTATGTGTTGCTTTGTCGTGCGCTACCCCTATCACAACGGCTCACCCTGAAACTTTCGTCGCGAACATGGCGGCTATCGGGTTCGTTATCGTATGCGCAATCATCACCGCTATCTACAAATCCTCCAAAAAAACCCTCCGGGTACCCCTCATCCCTTTTGTAATTACACCTTTCGCCTTGATACCCCTCGTCTACTTCTTCATCTAAATAACCGCGTCCGCTATAGGTTTCTTAAACCCCCACTTTAAGGACACCACCTGTATGACTGAATATATTGAAGATGTAGAAGTAATCAGCAACGGAGAAGGCGATAACGCCGCAGATATTCTCCGCAAAAGCGATAACCTCACACCTGAAGACTGCGATAAGCTAACCCGTGCTATCAGCGCCACCTCAGAAACTCTATGGTCGCTACTGTACTTCGCGAACACCACCAAGATTTACCAGCAACGCGGCTTCAAAACGTGGAAAGAATACATTTCCGAAAGCTTCCCCATCTCCCTATCCACCGCGAACTCCCTCGTCACCCAGGGCGCTGTGATTGAACGCATCAGCGAAGCCGCACCAGAGGGCGCAAACGTACACCTCACCCAGGCGCAAGCACGCGACCTAAAGAAAGTACTTGAACAGGTCGCAACCCTCGTTAAAGAACGCACAGAGGGTAAAACCGCTGAGGAAGCGGAAGAAATCATCCAAGAAATCGTCGCGGAAACACGCGAACAGGTGAAAGCCGACAAAGAAGCATTACAAGCTCAGAAAGAAGCCGAAAAACAGCAGAAACTCGAAGAGCAACAACAGCGTTACGAAGACGCGGCAACCGAAATCATCCGCCAAGCCGAAGAGCAGTACGCGCCCGCGACCGAAGAATACGCCATCGAAGGCGCAGAAGGAACAGAAACATACGAGTACACCTTTGGCGACGAAGAGGAAGAAGAACCCACCTCCGAGGTAAACCGTAAAGCCGTAACGCTCCGCAACCTTTACACCGTCATCGGCAAGAGCGAATCTATGCCTCCCGTCGAGGAAGCGTTAGAAGTCATCCCGCAGGAACGAGTGTCTAAGACGCACACAGAGCTATCTGAACTGGAGCAAAAGGTTCACGACATCCGTGTAGCTCTAGAAGAGCGATATGGAAATAGTATCCTACGTAACACCATGAGCCACTAAGCTCCCAACCGAAAGAAACGTGTGATATGCCACGAATGACATTAGGCGGCGAAAAGAAACAGCCCGGTTCCCGCTACGGCGCACTCTTCAACAACATGGGCTCCTACGCCGAATCTGAAAGTAAACCCGAAACACCGGAAGCGGCACCCGCCCCTATTGAGGAAACAACCACCCCAGTAACCCCAGAACCCGCCGTAACAGCTGTACCCGAACCAGAAACGGCTGTGCCCGCTGTCGACGAAGATAGTTTGAAAGCTCTACAAGCTAACCTCGAACAGCCCACCCCAACATCTGACGCTTACAGCTACGGGTACGACGACGCGGACTACGAAGACTTTGCGCCCGAGGTGGAAGAAACGGAAGAATCAACACCCGTTGAAACCCCAGCCGAGGAACCCGAAGCAGAAACACTCGAAGAGCAGGAAGACGCGGAGGAACCGGAAGAAGCAGAAATCCCAGCGGCTAACGTAAGCGACGAGACGGAAGAACCACACGTTGAAGAAACCGTAGCGGCGCACGAGCCGAGCAAGGCTGAGGAACCCCTCAGCGGTGCAGACGAAATTCAGGTCATCATCAACCTGTACGAAGCTATCCGAAACCTCGCACCAGAGGACAAGGAAGCTCTTAACGCCCTCCTTGGTAACCACACCGACAGCACCCCCGCGCAAACCATCCTAAGCATCGTAGAGAACGCAGACCGCACCGCCGCCCTACTGAAAGCAGTCTCCGAGCTGGCAACAGTAGACACAAGCAACCCAAACCGCGCCGTCGCAAAATACGTAATTCTACTCAGCAAACACACCACAGCTGAGCTCCAAACCCTGAACACCATTCTGCACGACAACGACCCAGAAACCGTGACAGAAGATAACCGAGACGACGTGCTAGAAACCCTAGCCGTAACCCTGGCAACAACCCCACCTAACGTTTTCGGAGCCGCACACACCATCAGGGCAATCATCGAGTAACTAAAAACCCACTAACAACAGTGGGAACCCGCAAAAATGTGGGGTAACCTGGATAGTAGGTTGCCCCGCATTTTTGGTATAATGAAACGTCCCTGTAACCAAAGAAAAGCGAAGGCGGGCGAATGGTAGAAAACACAACAGAGCCTAACATTAAACCGGGTACCCTGGCACCGTATGACGTGTACGTGCAAGCCACCAATAATAAGCTGAGCTTCACCGCTTCTATGGCAAATAGTGGTGCGGGTGCTGATTTTCTCCGTGCCTTCTATAAGCGCGCCTACACGCCTGAAACAATGACTTTCAACAAGCAGGACAGTAACAGGACGGTAACAGTCACTGCTGACGCTACCCACCTGCCAACAATGCACTCGCTGGCGGAGCTACTTGCTTTCTGTGGAAAATCTTTGCGCCTAACGGGTGGCACTAAACAGCTTTATGCAACTATGCCGTGGCAAGCGGTAGCGTACTTCATGCCCACCGTAGACCCGAAAACAAGGATTGAAAAAAGTCCCGCCGGGTGCTTTACCATCAAGCCACTAGACCCCTACGGCGTGAACCAGGAAATGTTTAAATACATCCGCCATCTCGGTGGCTGGAAGCTACGTGACGGAACAACCTGGGTTGTATCCATGAGTAAGCTTTTTAAATTCATTCAAAGTAACCAGCCGGGCGCTCGCGGAATCGCTATCGACCGTTCCATTGCAACATTCCTCACCGAAGAAATAGGGGCACCCTTCGCTGGTAATATCTTTGACCTCAAAGACGTACCCATCGACACCCTTCATTTTGCACAGCACGACTCCCGACCCCAAAACAGCAAGCGTGAAAAAGGTAAAACCCTAGCCGAAAGCCTCACAGGTTACGGGTATGGTTCTTTGTTCGACGTGCTTTACAATATGCCCCGCAGGTACCTAGACTTGAGCAACCCTGTAACCTCTTTGCGTGGGCTCGACGCAGGCGACACTGCACATATTGTAGGTAAGGTGCAAAGCTGGTTCCGCATGCAAAGCGGAAAGGGCGCATACTGCTCCGTGAAAACCGCAGAGCGAACCATCAAGGTTCAGTTCTGGGGCAACACGGCGTGGCGTGAGAAGAAATTCCCTGTAGGTACCGAAGTTATCGTCGGCGGCAAAGTATCCTTCTACGGCGGTATCGGTTTATCAGGCGATTTTATGGACACGCTAGACGTATCCAGCGCCGATAACCCCTACGTCCCTATCTATAGTCAATCCCCGTCGCGAGGAATCATGACCACTCTCGTATCAAGCCTAGTACGAGAGTCTTTGACACGCCTCACAACCGATGGAAATACGGGTATTACTCAGAATGACTACTGGACGAAAGACGCACTCCCAGACGGCATCCTGCCCCTTAATGAAGCCCTCATTAAGCTTCATTTCCCCGAAGTAGAAGGGGATATTAAAGCCGCCACAGATTCTCTCGCATGGTATGAGCTTGTCCTATCACAGGTGCTACTTAAAAAGACGGCGGAAGAAAATAAGCTCACTAAAGGTGTAGCAAACAAAGGCGCTGAATCCGGGTACGTAAACCAGGTTCTGAAAGCTTTGCCGTACACACTCACCAGCGACCAGCAAGACGCACTCAAAACCATTCAGGAGCTTATGAGCTCCAAAGCACCTATGGACGCGCTCCTCTCAGCAGACGTGGGTGCTGGTAAAACCATTATTCAGATTCTAGCCGCCCTCCAAGCCGTAGACTCCGGCAGGCAGGCTGTAATTGTTGCGCCTACAGACATTCTTGCGCAACAGATTTTTAAAGCCGCCTCAGTAGCCCTGGAACCCGTTAAAGACATTGAACCTGTCTTCCTATCCGGCTCCCTGAACAAAGCCGCCAAGGAAGCCGCCCTAAAAAGCATCGAAACAGGGGAAGCACGACTCATCATCGGAACACACACCCTGCTCGACACCCCAAAGTTCCACGACTTAGGGCTCGTATGCTTCGATGAACAACAGAAATTCGGTGTTGAACAACGTCAGCGCCTCCTGCGTACCCGAGAAGACCAGAAAGCCCCCGACTTCCTGGTCGCTACAGCCACACCCATTCCCCGCACCATTGCACAAATCGCATACGGTGAGGTTACCTTCATTAAAATGTCTGAGAAGCCCGCAGGTCGTAAACCTGTCGAGACAGAATGGGTTGAGGGGAAGCATGACGTTGTACTCCGCCAAAAAACACACCACATGTGGAAAGATATTCAGCATGAAATCAAGGCGGGGCACCAAATCTTTATCATTGCGCCGCTAGTCGAAGAGCGTGAACAGCAAGACGCACCAAGCGTTAAAGCTCTCAAAAGCTCCGTTTCTAAGCTGTTCCCGAAAGCTAACGTAGCAACCCTCCACGGCAAAATGAAAGCCAAGGAACAAGCTGAAACGATGCGCGCTTTCCGTGACGGCGAGACGGACATCCTCATCGCATCCACTATCGTGGAAGTGGGTGTGGATATTCCTAACGCCACACGTATCATCATCATGGGTGCCGAACGTTTAGGCGCGTCTAGCCTGCATCAGCTCCGTGGACGTGTCGGGCGTAGCGACTTGCACGCTAAATGCTGGCTGGTTAGCCCCGCAGAGACAAAGAGCGCGCAGGCACGCATGGAAGCGCTCGTGAACTACGACGACGGCTTCGCAATCGCGGAGGCAGACACCGACACGCGCGGCGAAGGAGACATCCTCACCAGCGAACAGCACGGCGTGGTCAAGAACAGGTTCCTGCGGTTAGGCAAGCACCGACACATCATCCAAAGCGCTATTGAAGCATCAGAACGAATCCTCGCCAACCCAGAGCACACACAGCACGCCCTGGACGACGCAAAGAAACTACTCACCGACGACGAAAGCTAAGGTTTCATGGCTACATTCAAAGAAAAAGCCACCCAAAACGCCGACTCCATATTTGAGTACATCAACTCAATTATCGACACACGCGGACGCTCACATATCCAAACCATCATGAAAACCTGGAACACCAGGGACAAGAAAAAAATAGCCACCTGGGTAGCAGTCTTTGCGGTGACGCTAACCGCCAGCACCCTCATCGACATCTACCTGCCGCACACCATCTTCATTAACGTCGTTAAATGGATTCTCTTCGGTGGCGCGGCTATCTACTCAGGTTTCTCCCTCGCCTACATGCTCGTGTACGCTTTCGGGCAATGGCTCACAAAAATAACAGGCGGACGCTGGGTACCCCTAAAACAGCAACCCTGGGCAAGCTTCAAAGCCCGCATATGGGTTGTAGCCGCGCTCTGCGTAGGAATCATAGGTCGAACCATCACCTACGGTAACGGGGACACGCTCCTATGGTCACTCGTAGGGTACAGCTCCATCATCCTCGTAGCACTAGTAGCCACGTTCCTCCTCAAGACTGAGGACGAAATCGAAGCGAAAACCTTCGGTATTCGGGACGAACGAACCAAAAACTACGATAAAGCGGTAGAAGAGTTCAAGCAAAACGTTCAAGAACGCAAAGATAAGGCGCGAGAAAAAGCAGAAAACCGAACCAAACTCATCGACCGTCTACTAGGGGAAAAACCAGAAAAAACCCCGGACGAAAAACCCAACCAAGAAGACTAGCAATATAGCGGTCTGCGGAACAAAAAACCCGCAGACCGCTATATTTTTTAAAAGACCAACCCAACGTCGAAAGACCACACCTATGGACAAAGCAGAACCAACCCAAGAACGCCACGTATGTTGGACACACGCCCTAACTCATACGCATGGCGAGACAGACGATGCGCTAATGGGGACAGCGCACGCCGCCAGCGGTCTAGCCGCTTTCATAGCTGTGCTTGCTTTCGGGTCTACCTTCTCCGCCCTCTTCATCCCAGGAAACCCCACCATAGGGCAGTACGCTTTAGCAGGCTTAGCTTTCATCGCAGGCGCACTCATCCCCGACTTCGACAACACGTCCTCTACAGCTAAATCAGCTATGGGTGTTTTCGGTGAACCGATTACATTCCTATTCCGTGAAAGCTCCAGGCTGGTTCAGAATATTCACACCAAACAAGATGCGAAATCACGTGCAAAAGCACATGACACGGTACACCGAGGATTCTGGCACTCTCTCATCGGTGCAGTAGCTTTAGGTTTAATCGTGAACCTCATCATCAACAACCCTATTACGAACAATATTCTCGTTCCGCTAGGGTTTGTAGGGATTAAGAACCTGAGCGCTCTCATTGCCGCCGTTACCTGTTTAGCCGCCATGCATATTGCTGTATCAGGTCTGAACCTGGGCGCTCTCAAAGCGTTAAAAGGCGCTAAGGGTGCAAGCTCCACCATCACGTTTATCGTATCCGTAGCAGTAACGCTACTGTTCTTCAGTACCGCTGAAGCAAACGGCTACACCTGGTTAGGGTACAGCCTCACAGCGGGCGCTATCGTCCACATTATTGGTGACGCTTTCACTAAAGCTGGGGTGCCGCTATTTGCCCCCGTTATCCCTCGCAAAGGGAAGCTTTGGTACACGTACCGCTTCGCCACCTTTGAAGCTAAGAGCGACGCTCTCAACAGTGGCGTAATCTGGGGGAGTGTAGCT
>ERZ1674165.168-NODE-168-length-12194-cov-2.380921_pt1 | contig 12194 bp, 10 predicted proteins | sample MGYA00581302_ERZ1674165 | MGnify/ENA primary metagenome ERZ1674165 (study PRJEB41354, sample SAMEA4873305) | human saliva metagenome | biome: human-associated habitat [ENVO:00009003]; feature: mouth environment [ENVO:08000002]; material: saliva material... | reverse complement strand
CGCGCGCTACAGCGACAGAGAAAGTGACTCGATACTGCGGGCTTACACGGAAGAAGTCAGGGTACTGGCGCTCAATCTCTTCACGTGCGGTGCGGATGCCGGTAGTCAAGAAGTCGCGGAGTGAGGTGCTTGAAGTTACAGCAACATTTGAGAGGGCTTCGTGTAGCTTCTCAATTGCGAACGTTGCATCATTATCGGTAAATGCCGATTCCCAGAGGGGTGTTGCTACGTCTAGAACCCAGATGATGTTTCCATTCACGCCTGCCTTGTCAGCGGGATTGCCGGAGGTACCAGCGTAGTGGAGAGTGTTAAACTTAATAGCCATAGGTTTCAAGCCTTACTGTTTGTTGATATGAGGGCGGATTGCCCTCTAAGGTTTCTTATAGCGAGGCTGGTTGCTTTATGCTGTGGCGCGGCTTATAACAGAATTTGCTATATGTTAGAAACATGTGCTAAAGTACACCTATTGTTGTTTTTATTGAAAGGTTACTCTCTTGAATTTTCTTAACGCGGTAAAGAACGCTTGGTCGCGAGCTTCCGCTATGCGTCCGGCTACTACGTCTGATTATTACCCGAATACTTCCGCAGACGGCTACCCTAACGTCACTCGCGCTCTTGCACGTAATGCAGGTAAGCTCAATGCCCCTAAGCCTGTTTATGTTCGCGCTAATAATCACACCGATAACTACCCCTGGGAGAATTACAATGCCCGCTAACTATATTTCCACTTCTGAACCTATTGCTACGCCCGAGAAGTCTTACGGGAAAGATTTTATGCGTGGCTTTCTGATTGCCGCGCCTGCTTGCGCTCTGTTCTGGGGTGCTGGTGCTCTAGTTACCCTCACCTCCCTTAATATTATTCACGTTTAACTACCGATTATTATTTTTAGCTCATGTTCATTACTGCATACGAATCAACCAAGCCTGTCCTTTGGGTTATTGCCCTTGTTGTCCTAGCCGCTTTCCCTCTCATCTTTATTATTGGAGATATTCTCCTTATCACTTTCACTAAGGTGGATAAATCTGAGTTCTCCGCTCGTAAGAGCATGCGTCTCTTCTATTCGGTTCTCCGTACCCAGCAGAAGTCTCTCGCCGTTTTTGGTGTGCTCGCTGTGATTATTTGCTCTGCCGCCGCTTACATTGGGTGGAAAGACCATGAGGAGCGTAAGGTGACCGTCGCTGATTACACTCTTAGCCGCCTCACTGTAGATGAGGAACAGCTTCGTCAGTGGCGTGGCGATGATGCGGGTATGCCGTATGTTTACTCTCACATGTCAAGCTCGGGCGTTCCTGTGTTTAAGGATTTCAGTAACCCGTCTAAGCAGGTTTACCGTGAATGTGCTCTTATTTTCACTGAGGAACAGCGCCCCGAGGGTCTGCATATTGATAATGTAGAGGTTAAGGTTAAGATTACGCCGCGTTGCTCTAACTACACCACGGACGGCGAAAATGTTCCTCTCGTAACCCCTAAGCCTACGCCTTCGGTTTCAGCTACTACCAAGAAGAAGTAGTCGCTTCGTGTGATATATGGGTTCTAGTTGAAGAATTTGTATGTTTGTTTTGTGGGCTGAAACCCTCTGATATAGGATGCCTCCTAGTACCTGGTAGATAGCCGGGTGGTGGGAGGCATCCTGCGAATATTATATGTTTATTTAAAGCTTTTGAAGTTCAAGGAAATTACGTTTAAAAATGAAGTGTTGGCATATCTCCCCTAACGGGAAACCTGGTAAGTGTAAAGGTGAGGATAGGTGCGCCTACCGTAAGCAAGGTATTAAGCTGAAGCATTATGATAGTTTGGCTGAAGCGTTGCTTGATAGTGAGCGGGATACAGCGGTGAAGCGCCTTGTTGCTGAGGGTATCCCGGAGCGTGCCGAGGTGACCCAGGAGCAGGCTTCTCTTATTCCGGCGCGTGATAAGGCACTGTATATTGCTGATTTCAAGAACCGGGCGGAAGCCGCCGCTGTGACTGGGGAGTATGCTGGTTCTCTTTTTACGCCTGAGATTAGGGCGGCTTTCAATATCCAAGCTGAGGAACCTGTTGTACCTATTTCCGAGTGGCGTTCTGTTGATGCGTCTTTCACTAATATTGCAAAAGTTAGTAAGCCCGCATACGGCTCTGTAAGCCCCGCAAATAAGGCGAAGGCGTTAGAGTTAATGAAGGCTAACCGTTCGTACCGTGCGGGCGCGCAGACGGCGGCTGAGGTTATTGCCGCTGATGAAGCTCACCCGTCGTATGAGACGTTGCGTAAAAATAGGGATGCTTACATTAAGCGTATTGCTTCTATGGGTGAAGAGACTTACGCGGCTTACGCCATGTGTGCGTATGAGCATTATTTAGTGGCGCGTAACCGCTCTTTAGCGAAGCATACGGGTCTTATCTTGGAGCGGCTTGTCACATCATCTGAGCTGACCGGCGAAGACTATGAGCGCAACAAGCTGTCAGACGATGAGAAGCGGGATGTTTTTCATGCTACAGCTTATACTCTCAGTGAGCATCCTCAGTATGCTGTGTGGGCTCAGCAGGTGGAAGGCGCTTTAGAAATTGATGGACTTAAAGTCCCTTCATCTCCTCAGCAGATGCGTGAGCTTATTGACATGTGCTCCAATGAATCAGACCCGGATGGGTACGACCTGATTATGACCCCTTATCTCCCTAATGTGGGTAAGGGTGGGTTTGATTTCTCAGAGGTTGTTACTCCGACGCAGGCTCGTACACCTGAGCTTACCCCTACAGAGGTGCTTCTTTCCCGTAAGCCGCACGATAAGGCGGCTGTGAAGGAAGATTTGAAGGCGCTCAAATGGAATGATGCTGTGGCTAGGAGTTACGGCACGATAAAAGAGCAGATGCGTCGCTGTAAGTTCGCTGAGACAGACTATGCGCACTACGAAAACCCTGCGTACCATAATTTAGGTGGGCGGGAGCATCTTCGTTCTGTATCAGCGGGCGATATTATTCGCAGGCGCACACGGGATGGTTCTAGCGAGTATGCTGTTGTTCTGGATGCGTCTAGGGATGGTGTGCTCTACCAGACCGTGAGTAAATACACTTCAGATAATTCGCCTGTTCTTGTGGATGCTGACCGTGCGTTAGCGCTCTATAGGGCGGGAGCTGAACGTTGCGAGACACCCGCTGGTTTCACCGCTTACCCTGATGGGGGAGCGGGGGATATTACGTATGAGGGCTGGCGCGCCTGGTAAACAAAGCGGCGTTTCCCACTCATATTTAAAGGGGCTCATGAATCAACGAATATACGTGAGCCCCTTTAAATATACCTAAAAACAGCTCCCTATATTACGCAAAACTGCAAATATATGCATAGTTATGCACTTCACTTACTCTGATATGTTACTCGAGTATGCCTAAAAAGGCGAGGTTCCAAAACCCCATCACAAAGGGTGTTACTGGGAACCTGTCAGAGAACGTAAGGAATTAACGCATTTGAGCAAGCAGACAAAAACGAACACTAAGAAGGTTCTACTAGCCTCAACTCTCCTCACGGCAACTATCGCAGGAACCGTCGCACCCGCTGTAGCAACAGGCGACGCGGACGATAAGAAGAAGACGATTACCGCCGGTTCCACTATTACCGTTGCCGAGAACGAGGTTATTAAGAACGACGCTGACACACACCTTAACGGCGACACGGCAACCACAGAGGCGGCACCAACGTTACAGGGTGCCGTGAAGGTCGACACTATCAAACAGGCGCTCGCACAAACCCCCGAAGAGGGTGCCAAGCTAGGTGGCGCTACTGTCGGCTGGGGCGCTAAAGCTCAGGCAGAGGATAAACAGAACCTGACCGGCGCGCAAGACTCCACCGTCGCATCTATTGCGAATGCCACACCCAATCTCGCTGTCACACCGCTAACCACCAAATCAGGTTGGAAGCCCAGCTGGGGTGTTCTGGGGCAGGACGTATCTAATCACCAGCCCAACATTAACTGGGGCGCCCAGTATGCGGCTGGTTCCCGCTTCTCCTGGATGAAGACCAGTGAGGGTACAACCTATGTAGACCCCACTTTCTCCAACCATTACACTAACGCCCGTAACGCTGGTTTAGTCACAGGTGGCTACCACTTTGCGCTACCACCCCAGTCGTCGGGACGTACTCAGGCTGAGATTTTCGTGAAGAATGGTGGCGGCTGGTCTGCGGACGGTAAGACTCTGCCGGGTATGCTCGACCTTGAGTATAACCCTTATCCTTCGCTTGGTAATACGTGTTTCGGCATGTCTCAGAGCCAGTTGAGGAACTGGACGTGGGATTTTATGAACCGTTATAAGGAGCTTACCGGCAGGTATCCTACTATTTACAGCACCACCGACTGGTGGAATACTTGCCTTGGTGGTACTGGTGAGTTTAAGGATAAAGCTCCGCTCCACATTGCTAACTATTCAAGTGGTCCTGGGTTCATGCCGGGTGGTAGTAAGAGTTTCGATATTTGGCAGTTCTCTTCCGTTGCGCCGTTCGCCGGTGACTCTAATGTTTTCAATGGTACGCAGGCTGAGCTGAATAACTTTGTTCGTAATGCGAATTATGTGCCGAAGTGGGGTAGTGATGGTGCTAAGTCTCCGGAGCCTGTAACAGACCGTTCTGCCGCTCCCGCTCCGAAGCCTGCCCCTGCTGTTGATAACGGGGATAGGCACTTTGATAATGGTGGCTTCCTGAATATCCACTCTGGTATTGGTTCTTATTGGAATAAGAACCGGGAGATGTTTGGTAAGCCTATTGGTCGTGAGCTTGCTTTGCCTAATGGTTGGGCTCAGGATTTTGATAAGGGTTACCGTATCTTACACCGCAAGGATGGTAAGGGTGGCGCGATTTACCTGCGTGGCGCTATTGGCGACCTCTGGGTGAAGAACGGCAACGAATACGGGAAGTTCGGTTATCCCCTAACGGACGAGTACTCTTTCCGTGAGTCTGTTCAACAGGACTTCGATAGCGGCAAGAAGCTTATCTGGTCTGAGAAGAATGGCGTTCACGTCATGACGAACTTTAAACCCATTATTGAAAAGTGGTTTAGCCTTGGTGACGTTCGTGGTGTTGGCACCCCGATTACGGATGAGATTACTAACGGTGACGTTGTCCACCAGGATTTCCGCACTAATGATGGTGTTAAGATTACCCGTATCAGCTGGAACACACGCACTAACACTACTACCGTGACTAACGCTAATGAGGTAAGTTCTAACGGTTTCGTCATTAAGAACGGTATCCGTGAATACCTTAACAGGTTGGGTACTGATTACGGTGGCGCTATTGAGAATGAGCGCACTATTGATGCTCAGCGCGGCGTATGGGAGCAGGATTTTAAGAGTGGTCACCGTGTAGTGTACTCCTATGGTGCGCAGGGTAAGAGCGTTTGGACTCGCGGCGCTATTGGCGGTAAGTGGGTTCAGTCTGGCGGTTCGGCTGGTACGTACCGTTACCCGACTAGCGAGGAGAAGCTCCAGGACGGTATTTATTATCAGGATTTCGCGTCTGGTCATAAGCTGACGTGGACGGAGCGGACGGGAACGCACGAAATTTGGAAGCGTGGCGCTATTGGTGGTAAGTGGGAGTCTAACCCGTCGTTCTATGGTGCCCCGGCTACTAACGAAATGTACCGTGGTAATGGTGTTGTCACTCAGGACTTTATCACTAATAACGGTCAGAATAACAAAATGGTGTGGACTGAGCAGACTGGCGCGCACAATATTGATATTAACAGCGCTATTGCACGCAAGTGGCTGAGCTACGGCGAGGTTGGTAAGAATAAGCTCGGCGTTCCCGTAAGTGAAGAGTACTACGTGAATGGTGGACGCGCCCAGGATTTCAAGAACGGCGATGATTACTACATTATCGGCTGGGACGCTTCAGCCAACCGCACCCATGTTATTCAGTTCAACTCCGCTGTAGGCAAGAAGTGGGCGGCTGAGGGGCACTGGGATAAGCACGGTTTCCCCCAAACCGACGTTGTAGGCGACCGTAACGCTACTACACAGACGTTCTCCAAGACCGGGCGTATCTCTACGGTATCTACCGGGACAGCTCACGGTTCTTCCGGTTTCCGTTCCGCACTCTCAGCAGAACCTATTGCTGTACAAAACCATGATAAGCGCTCCGACATTGTAAACAGCGCTAAGAGCGGCTTAGGTGGAACCTACGTTTGGGGCGGCAAGACTTTCAAGAGCTGGGACTGCTCAGGTTTCGTTTCTTGGGTTTACGCTCAGCACGGCATTAAGCTCACCCCGTACACCTACAGCATGAAGAACGAACTAAAGCCCACCACAACCCCCAAGCCGGGCGACATTGTGTTCCAGAACGGTTACAGCCACGTGGGTATCTATCTGGGGGACGGCAAGATGATTTCCGCTCTCAACCCCACGAACGGCACCCTTATTCACCCTGTGAATTGGATGGCTGTGGACGGCTACTACACCGCTTTCTAAAATCCGATTTGCAATATGTTCTACACATGTGGTAGACTATTTCTGTAATCAAGATTTTCTTGGTTACGTTTGTAAGTATGTAAACCCAGGGCAAGAGCAGTAGACCAGAAACCTACTGTGGAGCCCGGATGCTGGCGGCAATTATGCTGGCGGCGCCCATTTGCGCACTTACGCATTGTCACTTTTACTGACAGTCCCATCTGGTTATTCCTAGAAAACTAGCTAGATTGGGGCTGTTGGTTTTTGGCGGTGTGACCGAGCAGTTAGGTGCCAGTCTGCAAAACTGGATACGCGGGTGCGATTCCCGTCGCCGCCTCTTATGTATAAAAAAATTACCCCCAAACCTTTTATCTTAGGTTTGGGGGTAATTTGTCGCCTATATTTTTGATTAACGGGTTACAGCGCTTGGGGTGTTAATCTTACTTTGCATCGTTGGGTGTTATAGGCGACAAGGTGGTTTATGCGGTAGTGGAGGGGTTGTTGTTTGCCTTTAGCGCGGCGAGGCGGTCGTCAAGCTCGCTCTGGCGCTCAAAGTCTTCTAGAGCCGCGAACTGGTTATTGAGAGACAGGGTGGCAACTTCCTGCTGACCGATAACCTTAGCTTCTTCGCGGCGTACCTTTTCCTCAAAGCGAGACATTTCTGAGGTGGGGTCGAGAACATCAATAGACTTGAGTGCGTCGTTCACCTGAGACTGAGCCTGGGCTGTCTTGTGACGTGCGGTGAGCTCGTCTCGCTTGTACTTCACTTCGTCCAGCTTGGTGCGCATCTTTTCCAGACCGTCCTTGAGCTGGTTCACGACCAGAGCCTGGGAGTCAATGTTGGGCTTCAGGTTTCCGGCGGACTTTTCAGCCTTCAACTGCTTATCTAGTGCAAGGCGTGCAAGACTGTCGAACTTATCTGCCTCGGCGGTGTTACCGGCGGCGCGGAGGCTGTCTGCCTTGTTGGAAGCGGCTAGAGCCTTGGTGCCGTTTTCCTGGGCTTCCTTCTGGTACTCTTCGTAGTCGCGTTCCATGAGGCGGAGGTTTCCGATGGTCTGCGCGACGGTTGCTTCGGCTTCACGGATGTTGTTCGTGTAGTCGCGAATCATCTGGTCGAGCATCTTCTCCGGGTCTTCTGCCTTGTCGATTAGGGCGTTAATGTTTGCCTTGGTGAGGCGGGCGATGCGGTTGAAGATTGTTTCCTTAGCCATAAGAGATTACCTCTTTCTGTTATGTGCTACGTGCGGGTTGCACGCGGCTTGTCCAAAGTATAGCACAGACATTGCCACAGGTGGTTGAATGTGCATTTTTAGGTGAACAACACCCCGATTTGCAAACCATTAAAAACATGTGTTACTATTCCATATGTACGGTTTCAGTTCCGAAGCTGTACGCCTTATTCACTTCAACTTGTTCCATTATTGGAAGGAAAAATTAACTATGCGTATTAACCGCCGTTCTCTGATTGCGGGCTCTATTGCTGGTGCCGCCGCTGTAGCTATGGGTGCTCCCGCTGCTAACGCCCGCGAGCGCTTCATTGAACCCGCTGTTGGTCACGCCATTAAGCGAGGCAATACTTATGAATCTTTGGCGGCTATCAACTCCATTACTGTTTCCCCGAACAACAACATTATTCCCGGTTACGGTAACCTCAACCTCAATGGTGATTCTTGGGGTACTAGCCGAGTAAGCATCTCCGCTTTCGACAGTAACGGTAACAGCATCACTAATGTTCAGCCTGCTGGTTCGGAAGCTATTAAGGGTTTCTATGCTGAGGGTCGTATTTACATTCCGCTTCTTGACCCGTCTCAGCCTGCCGGTTTCAACCACCTGCACAACCGTACCGCTGTGTGGGAAAGTGGTACCCGCAACACTAACTGGACTCTCCGCAATATTGTAGACCCGGAGGGTAAGCCTTATAAGGCTGAGCATATTACCTCTATCTGCTCTGCCCCGAATACTGACGGTACTCTTTTCATTGCTATTAGCTCTCACCGCGATGACACGCACGGCTTTGGCTATGAAGACGGCGTAATCCTGGCGGGTGATTTTGAGGGCGGCTTCGTTCCTATCTACATTTCGAGCGCCCCGAACCAGAGCGTTTACCTTCTTCCCACTGAACAGCAGGTAGATTCCGGTAAGGATACCCCGTCTGTTCGCGCAACCCGCAACATTAAGCGTGGCGGCAAGCAGGATATTACCCTCTACCTAGGTGCAACCTCTGTAACTCCGGCTTACGCGATTATGGATGACACTTCCCGCCGCCACTGGCGCAAGAACCCGCTCGTTGTATCCACCGATTATCAGTACAAGCACGACTGGGCGGTAGTCTCTTCCGATGTTCGCGCTTCCGCTGTCCTGCCTGCTGATACTTTTGAGTTCGCGGATGGTTGGCGTTTCGAGCCGGGCAACATGAAGGCTGACCGTAACATTTCGGGTATTCAGGGTTACATTCGTCACCGTGACGCTTCCCGCCGTTTCAACCTCGCTATCCCGAATGAGGAGCACCCCGAGAAGGATATGGGCATCATGCACACCTACATGAGCTCTAACTCTCCGGTATGGCACGCTATCCGCTCTCAGTTTGGTGACCTGACCATCATTAACACCATGAGTGGTCTGGTGTGGCACGTAAATAAGGGCGATTTCAAGCGCTACAAGACGGCTGACACGAAGGAGCCCCTGCGTAACGAACTGCTCAAGGTGAGCGGCGATAGCTTTGGTGTTCTTTCTACCGGAAATTCTGGTAACCCGAAGTTTGTGTTTGGTACTACCGACGGTTTCCTGCTCTACATTGAGGGTCTGTTGCCTTACACTGCCGCTAAGGATATGCGCCGCCGCCCTGGTACTAACACCCGTTTTGGTGACGAGTACGAGTACGAAACCTACAAGTACGGTATGAGCTTGAAGGATTACCGCGCTAACGAGGCGGCAGATTTGAAGGAAGCACGCAGTGCGGGTCTTGCACAGGGTCTGCGAGCACGTAGCTACTTTAAGCGAATCGCTGACTAGTAATACATGCTATTAATCCCCTAGCGGCTAAAGCTTCAATAATTGCTTTAGTCACTAGGGGATTCCGTATATAATAATAATGTTTTTCTGACTGATTACATCTAACCGAGAGGCGGTTTTTATGTCCCCTGCTGAAACAACCCCCACTGAGGGTAAAGCACCCACCACAGTACCCACTGTAACCCCTACAGAACAGTCACCTGTAGAGACAGGCTCCACCTCACGCGCGCCTGGTCTATCAGCTGGTTTCTCACTATTGGTAGGTTTGGCGTTCATTGTGGGTGTTTTTGTTGTTGCTAACGCAATTATTAACCTCGTGAGCGGCACGGTCTCTTCTTGGAACCTCCCTATCGGGGATACTCATGTGCTTTCTATGCTTTACAGTGTTGTGACTGCAACCCTGACGGCTGTGGCTGGCTTGTTTGTTGCAAGCCGCCTGAACATGCCTCTTAAAGAGTTGCTTTTTGGTGTTTTTAACCCGGCGAACACTTACCGTTATTTTGTGGGCGGCATTATTGGTGCTGTAGCTCTTCTAGTAATTAACGTTGCAACCTACCGCCTGGGTGTGCCGTCCGCTTCGTTAGGCTCTTCTGTGGCACCGTATTTGGTGATGAATCTCCCCACACTATTGGCTTCTTTGGGTTTCACGGTTGCTTTAGCGCCTATTGCTGAGGAGATTCTGTTCCGTGGTTTCTTGCTTTCTCTAGTGCGCAACAGTAGCTTCACCGTTAAGGTACTGATGGTTGCGCTCTCGTCCTTTGGGTTTATGGCGTACCATATTGCTGGCTCTTTCTTGACCGCTTTCCAGACTGCTTCCTCTGTAGGGGACTTCGGTATCTTTACCGCTACGGTTGTGAGTTCTGTTCCGATGCTGGCGCTATACTTCTTGTCCGGTGTGGCGCTCTGTGTTTTGACGTTGAAGACCCAGAATATTTACGCTTCTTGGATTGCTCACGCAACCTACAACCTTGCCCTGCTTTATGGAGCTAACACCTTCATCCTGAGTGTGCTACCGCATTAACGAGCCAGGTTGTTTACCCGCCTGATTAGGTGATATACTTATCCGGTAGGGTTAAAAGTTGAAGCCGACTTTGCCTAGATATTTACTATCTGCAAGGTCGGCTTTAACTTTTGTTGAGCGTCACGGTTGAACCCTCCACGGGCGCTATCAACAGCTTTTTTTGCCTTACGTTAGTGGAGGGGTGGGAAACCCACATTACGAACTTCCTCTCAAAGGGTGTTCTGAGGCTAACCACCTGTGGTGGCGGTAAGAATCTGACATGCCGAGCCTGACAGCTAATCTCACAAACCTCTGCCAGAAATAATCTAACCGAAAGAAGACATACACCCTATGGGTAATAAGTTTTACACTAAGCTGACCATTGCCACCCCCGTTATTGCGGCTCTGCTTGCACCGTCTGTAGCATATGCGGACACTAAGGCTCCTGAGACGCAGGTGCCTGCAACTTTCACTACTCAGGCTCCCGCCGCTCCTACTAGCCAGGTTGATTTCAATAACACTAAGGTTGTTGAGCTCACTCCTGCTGAGCGTCGCGAGTTTAAGAACGTTATTCTTGACGCGGGCGATGAAACTATTTCTTTTGTTGCTCAGAACGCTCTGCAGAATGAGTATGCACGTAAGGCTCAGGCGCGCGCTAAGGCTTTCGATGAGGTACTTACGGGTATTGATAACACCCGTAACGAGTTGGCGGCTAAGGCGGACGCTGAGAAGCAGGCGGAAGCCGACGCTAAGGCTAAGGCAGAAGCTGAGGCGGCAAAGAAGAAGGCAGATGAGGAAGCTAAAGCTAAGGCGGAAGCTGAAAAGGTTGCGGCTAGTGCGGCTACCTCAAGCTCTGACGCTTCTAACTCTACCCCCGCTGTAAGCTCGGACAGCTCTGTTTCCCCACAGTCCAGCGCGCAGGTAGTTTATGCACCGAACACTGCTGTTTCTCCCGCTACGGCTTCTAGTAACACTAGTTCTGTTTCTACTTCTCCTACCGCTGTGGCGGCTTCTAACTTCACTGTTCGGGTAACCCCCACGGCGGCTAATTCTACTGCGCCTTCTACTGATAACCTGAGTACTCAGCGTGCGAATATTGTGAATACTGCTAAGACTGGTCTGGGGGGCGCGTACATTTGGGGCGGTAAGACTTTCAAGGCTTGGGACTGCTCTGGTTTCGTTTCTTGGGTTTTCGCTCAGCATGGTATCAAGCTCACCGCTTACACTTACAGCATGGTGGGGGAGTTGAAGCCGACTTCTAACCCTCAGCCGGGTGATATTGTGTTCCAGAACGGTTACAGCCACGTGGGTGTCTATCTGGGGGATGGTAAGATGATTTCCGCTCTCAACCCCTCAGAGGGCACTCTTATTCACAGCACTTCTATCATGTCTGTGGATGGTTACTACACCGCTCTTTAATGTGATACAATAGTTACAGCCACAAATTGTGGTTTCCGAATGTACCTACTACCTGTTATATACTCGATACGACTATATGCCCCAGCTAGTAGATATTGATGGAATTGAATGTCCTTTGTATAGATACTAGTGATGCCTCCCAGCGTGAAAACCTGGGAGGCATCACTGTGTCCTGTGCTGTGCTATGTTAGTTATGTAACATTCATTTCCTATTTGGAGAGGCAAGGTTCTTTATGAGCTTCCCTTACCCTGTTACCGCTTCCGATACCTACAAGCTTGTTCTGTGCCGCACTGACGGTGGCGCTGTTGTTCCTGGTGTTTTTACCCACAACCGTAACTTGTGGCTGTTGGTGG
>ERZ1674165.167-NODE-167-length-12237-cov-3.540552_pt1 | contig 12237 bp, 10 predicted proteins | sample MGYA00581302_ERZ1674165 | MGnify/ENA primary metagenome ERZ1674165 (study PRJEB41354, sample SAMEA4873305) | human saliva metagenome | biome: human-associated habitat [ENVO:00009003]; feature: mouth environment [ENVO:08000002]; material: saliva material... | reverse complement strand
AGACGCTTTCACAAAGGGCAAGGCATTCATCCCGTTTATTAGTGCTGGTGACCACGGTATTGAAAATACAGAACGTTATATTCGCATTATGGTGAAAGCTGGTGCAGACATGGTAGAAATCGGTATTCCTTTCTCCGATCCCACAGCGGAAGGCCTAGTTATCCAAGAAGCAAGTACACGCGCATTATCTACAGGCGTAAAAATCAATGACATCTTCGATATGGTGCGTCGTCTGCGTACAGGTGATGATGCGGTGACTATACCGCTCGTATTCATGACCTATTTGAATCCTATTTACGTATTTGGTCGTGAAAAATTCTTTACCCTCTGTGAAGAGGTAGGAATCTCTGGTGTTATCGTACCAGACATGCCGTTTGAAGAAAAAAGCGAGCTCGCTAGTGTGGCTCATAAGCATGGTGTTGAAGTTGTATCCTTAATTGCGCCAACATCTGAAAACCGCATCGAAATGATCGCCAAAGACGCAGAAGGCTTTGTATACTGTGTATCCTCACTTGGCGTTACAGGCATGCGCAGTGAAATTAAGACGGATATTAAATCCATTGTTGAAACGATTCGCAAATATACGGATATCCCGGTAGCTGTTGGTTTTGGTATCTCTAAGCCAGAACAAGCGGAAGCTATGGCGCGCGTATCCGATGGAGCTATCGTAGGCTCTGCCATCGTTAAAATCGTGGCAGAACACGGTGAACATGCAGATCAAGCGTTGTTTGATTACGTACGATCCATGAAGCAAGCTGTTCTAAAGGCTGGCGCATAACATAATAACTCATATAGCCTTGGGAAAAATTATATAGGGGATAACATAAAAGGACGTTATGCAATGTATAACGTCCTTTTCATTGGTTGGTTAATTTAGTTTTGTGTTTTTAGGGCTAGTAATATGTATTATGCGCAAGGCTTAGTCATTAGAGGATTCAGAACGTTGATGTCGTTCACTGCGTTTTGCTGTTGCATTTTTATCATGCTTTTCACGTTCAGATATTCTATGCTTTCTGTGCTTTTTCTTTTTATCATTTACTTTGTACCATGGATGATCGCTGCTATCTACTGTGCCATCATCATTTTTTACCATGCGATGATTTTCACCGATTTTGAAGTGATAATCTTTAGCTTGGGCTACATTGGTACCAATACCAACTGTTAAGAAGGCACCTAAGCTAGCTAAAGCTACTGCTTTCATTAATTTAGCTTTCATAATTATCTCCTGTATAATTAATTGTACGAATTTTAGTTGTAAGAAATATATCTGTAGTATAGGCATATTTCATGAACAAAAAATGAATCAACTAAGTTGATAAATCATAGTATAATAGGAATATCTATATATGTTTATTATTTAATATTATCTAAGATTTATAGTAGGAGCTTTATGAAACAGAGAGTATACGAAATCCTCTATCGTGAGCTAGTAGAAAACTATGCGAACAGTAAGGGACGTACCAATACAGCCGATTTTTGGCTCACCATAAGTGCTATATCCTTTGTATATGGCTTAATTATATGTATTACAGGTCTTGCAACCTATATACCGTACGGATTTCTTTATGTTGTCTCTATCGGTGGCGGCGTATTATTTGTACTGTCCATCCTGTTATGCTTGCCGAAGATTATGTTAATGGCAAGACGGTTACGAGACTCTAATAATGATCCAATGTTGATGATTTTACTATTGGTTCCTTTTTTAGGCTGGCTTGCATTATTGTATCTGTTCTGTAAGCGCACATCGCCTATATCTAATGAATCAGAGGAAAAACGTTCCGTATCGGGCCTCTTTATTGTGGCCATATTAGTATTAGGATGCCTAGCCACTAGTGTAGGTAGTACAATGATTAATCATAATTTTATGGTAGAAGAGACTGCTTATGGCAATTTGGAACCTAGTTCGTTAACGAAACAAGCAAATCGTCTTTTACAAAGTGAAACGGCTACAACAGAGGGGCGTACTGTGGTAAGTAATTATTATGAAGCCCTCAACAAAAAGGATTATCATGGTGCATATCGTTATTTGAGCGCTCGTGCTATGGAACGATATGGTACCTTTGAACTATGGGAACAAGCCATGGCTAAGGACGAGGTTCATAAGGTGAAAGCGATACAGCTTGACTATGTTTCCCAAGACCAAGATGATGATATTGTTGTAAATTATATGGGCTTTACCGTTACCTTTGAAGATAATCTAGAGCCTCTATTAGTTCGTTTGCATAATGAAGGCAAAGGCTGGGGCATTGTTGCTATTGAAGCCGCGGAGGAGGATTAGGTTATGTCAACCATAAATATATATGATTTGAATTATACTGATGCCTTCAAATTAGGCATTAGAAATTATGCTAATTTTAACGGCCGTGTTAGCCGTAGTGAATATTGGCGATTCGTGGCAGGCGTTACCTTGATACAAGGATTACTTGGGATTTTAGCTTTACTTTGTAGTACCTTGGGCTTTCCTAATTATGAAACACTTATTGATAATGTTGCTGTAGGGGTATCTCTTTTCTTTATAATTCCCAATATAGCTATCACAGCGCGGCGTATGCATGATATTGGCCGGAGTGGTTGGACGCAGCTAATCTCATTTATTCCTGTTATAGGATTCTTTATATTTCTCATTTACGAATTGCGTCGTGGCGATCAAAGAGAGAATTCATATGGTGAAAGAACCGGATATACACCTATTACTCCTGAGGTTAGCAAAGCTACTGGTCTAGAAGAAACTCCATCCCGTCGCCAAGATTGGGCGATGGGGATTGCTATCTTTATTATCCAATCTATTATTATTGCTGATATCATTAGAGAGATATTATGGTATGGTATTAATAGATACCTGTATTTATTAACAATCTCATTATTTTATTTTATAAAAGTTTAACATCTCCTTTATAGACAATATAACACTTTATAGTAAAATGAATTTCAGATGAATTTAAAAACTTAGATATTAATAAATAAAGAATATCTTAGTTGTTATATGTGTTAAGTACAGCAGGACATCGGAATCTTTGCTGATTTCTGTTTGTAGCTAGAAGGAGTTTATTATGAAATCTTGTCCCTATTGTGGACATGCAGTGTTGAAAACAGATTGTTACTGCCCAGAGTGTGGGCATGTTAGTAGACCACAAATCTCGTTAGATAAATACAATCTAGGCTTGATTGAAAACTTTAAACAATGTTTGGTTTATAAATATGCTGATTTTGATGGTCGTGCAAGTCGTAGTGAATATTGGCATTTCTTGTTAGTCTATCAATTGTTGTTTGTGGCCATTCTATTTACTTGTGCTTTTTTGAGCTATATTAGCCCACTATCTAGCGTAGTAGGCGTAGGTTTTGGTTTGGTCATCCTTGTCCTCTTGTCCGTGATTATGGTTATCCCTGGCGTGGCCGTTTCAGTGCGACGTTTACACGATCAAGGCCGCTCAGGGGGCCTCGTATTTATTGGATTCATCCCTGTAATAGGGACTATTATCCTGTTGATCCTTATGACTCTGCCTGGTGAAAGCCTATCAAATCGCTTTGGTCCCCCTACAGGTCAAGTGGTTGTAACAAAACAAATGGCCCGTGAATTAGGTCTTATTGATACTACGCCATCTATGGGACTAACTGCAGGACTATTCTGCGCTATCTTTGTGCTTTGGTTCCTGGTAGATAAACTACTTATGACTAGTGCGATGTAGTCTATGATGTATCCTATTTATCTACTTGCTCAAAAGGGTGATGAAGGTGATAACGAATATGGTTCCCCAATGAGCTATGAAGTAATCACTGCTGAAGAAGCTGCTCGTACAGGTCTTAAAGAAACTCCAACTGAAGACATGGACCGCAAATTCATGTATGCATGCATTGGTATTATTATTCTTGAAGTAATTCTTATGAGTGTATTGTCCTAATTAGAAATACAAAGCCTACGTACGTAGGCTTTTTTCTTTTAAAAGCGAAGTAAATACAATTAGGAGAATATATATGATAGAAAATGATCAACAATATGAACGACAAAATGAGCAACAAAATGAGCAACATCAAGTTGAAACTGTATCATCTAATGTAGAACCTGTGAGTACAGAGTGCAACATAGTTTCAAATAAACCTTTGACTGGGGCGGAGAAATACGCTTAGAAATTAGCTATAAAGCAACGTATTCAGGAATTAACATGTGAACTGGAGTCATTAAAGTATCCTAATGATAAATATGATATGGGGATACTGGATTCGGTTTATCGAACTGTTATTAAGAAATATGTCACTATCGGTGGGCGGGCAAGTCGGAGTGAGCTTTGGCAGTACGTATTGTTTTACTATATGGTCTTTGCCGCAATAGGAACTGTAACGGGTTTCTTGAATATATTATTAGGTAATATTATTGCATCATTTTTTATAATCTATATGTTTGTATTCATAGGGGCATATGGGCTTCTGTTGCCGACACTTGCAGTGCAAGTTCGACGCCTTCATGATATCGGAAAGTCCGGATGGTATATGCTGGTGAGCATGGTTCCTTTCGTAGGCGGTCTTCTTTTACTGTACTGGTTTGTACAGCCTAGTGAAGCAGGTCCTAATGAATATGGAAATAAGACATCTTATATTGAGATTACCCCTGATATGAGCCGAGAATTGCGTCTTAGCACGACACCGAGTTCGGGTTATAGATGGCTTATGGTGGGAATATTGATGGGACTCATTATTCTTTCGATTGTATTATGGACTTATTCTTTATCCCATCAGTCATAGCATTTTCAATAAGTTGTGAATCAATATAAGTTATGTTGATTATGATATATAGGTTTTAATTAAAGTTAGTCTACGATATACAGTATCAATTATGATATAATTGATACTGTAATTTATATAGTTTTAGTTTTATTCTCATGAGAGGTGGCTTTATATGAGTGATTTAGTAACAAAAAAATTAGGATATAAAGATAATTTCAAATTTGTTATTATGGAAAATTATACCAATTTTAAAGGTCGTGCCGGTCGTGGTGAATACTGGCGCTTTACGGCTTTATATATTTGCTTATCTACTATTATTCAAGTGTTAAGTGCTTTGTTGAGCGACACTTTCTTGGGTATTGTTTTCTCCTTGTTATCATTAGCTGTAAGTTTTGGTTTGTTATTGCCAAGCATTGCTGTATCTGTACGCCGCTTACATGATATCGGCAAATCCGGTTGGATGCTTTTGGTATCCTTAATTCCGCTTGTTGGTTGGTTCTATGTAGTGTACCTATTGGCTAAAAGCGGAGATGAAGACGTAAATGAGTACGGTCCTGTTGTGGGTTATGAAACCGTGACTGCGGAAATGGCTTCTGAAACAGGTTTAGAACCGACTCCTACATCCAGTATGGATAAAGCTGTTGCTATTATTACGGTTGTTATATATGTTGTGGGGATTGCTATTGTTGCAGCAACTACAAAATAGGTCTTACATAATTGGTTTTTGACCCAGTTACAGTTGATGCTATTGACAATGTATATAAATCTACCCTATAATATTTTGGTATATTAAGAATAAGATTGCGTTGAAAAAGACGGCATGTCTCAGGCGGATTTTGTAGAGACCAAACTCATGGGCTGAAAGGTTTGGAAATCTAGAGATGTGCGGATCACTTTGGAGCAAGCGGCAATGCCGCCGGTGAACACCGTTATATGTTTAAGTGGCTTTCATAGTTTACGTGATGAGCTCGCCTTATATGTTACAATCATATCTAACATGGTGTGACAAACGCAGTTGCGGTGGCGTTAGCTTTCACCAGTAACGAGAGTCAGTAGGGTGGTACCACGGATATGACGTCCGTCCCTTCGGGGGCGGGCGATTTTTTTATGTAAAAGGAGCACATCATGGATTACGGTAAGACGTTACATTTGCCTGAAACAGAATTCCCAATGCGCGGCAATTTGCCTAAGCGCGAACCAGAAATCTTAAAATTCTGGGAAGATAACAAGATTTATCAAAAACGTTTGGAGTTGCGTAAAGACGCAAAGCCATTTATTTTGCATGATGGCCCTCCATATGCTAACGGTAAATTGCACATCGGTCATGCCCTCAACAAAACGTTGAAGGACATTATCATGAAATACAAGACTATGACTGGTCACTATACGCGTTATATCCCAGGTTGGGATACGCACGGTTTGCCAATCGAGCATGCGGTTATCAAAAACACAGGTCTTAACCGTCATGAAATGGCTCCATTGGACTTGCGCAATAAATGTAAGGAATATGCATTGGAGTGTGTAGAAACACAAAAACAAGACTTCATTCGTTTTGGTGTATTAGGCGAATGGGATCGTCCGTATTTGACATTGCGCCCTGAGTTCGAAGTAAAACAACTTGGTATCTTCGGCGAAATGGCAAAACGCGGCCACATCTATAAAGGTCTTAAAACTGTATACTGGTGTACGCACTGTGAAACTGCATTGGCAGAGGCAGAAATCGAATACGCTGAGAAAAAATCCTTCTCCATCTACGTAAAATTCCCTTACGTATCCGAGAAAAAAGTGACATTGCCAGCTGGCGTAGATCCAAAACAAGCATACTCCGTTATTTGGACAACTACTCCTTGGACAATGCCTGCCAACGTAGCAATCTCCGTTAACCCTGAGCTTGAATATGGCTGGGTAAAAGTAGGCGAAGAATATTACTTGATGGCTACTGAGCTTGTTGAACCGGCTATGAAAGATATCGGTATCGAAGACTACGAAATCGTAAACCGTTTCTCTGGTGCAGATTTAGAATTGTCTGAATTCAAACATCCATTCGTAGAACGTAAATCCACAGTATTGTGTGGTGACCATGTAACACTTGAAGCTGGTACTGGTTGCGTACATACAGCTCCTGCACACGGTGAAGATGACTTTAATATCGTTATGCGTTATAACAAGGAAGGCAAAACTGAACTTCCTATCGTATCTCTTGTTAATGAAACTGGTAACTACACAAAACAAGTAGACGACAACCGTTATGGCGATACCGAATTCCCATTGGCTGGTGTAGAAATTCACGATGCAGAGGTGCCTGTAATCAAAATCTTGGCGCACAACAATGCATTGCTTCATAAATCTAGCTTGCGTCACCAATACGCTCACTGCTGGCGTTGTAAAAATCCTGTAATCTACCGTGCTACAGAACAATGGTTCTCCTCTGTAGATGGGTACCGTCAACAAGCTCTTGATGCAATCGACAATCAAGTGCAATGGATTCCTAAATGGGGTCATGACCGTATCTTCAACATGGTTCGCGATCGTGGTGACTGGGTAATTTCCCGTCAACGTATTTGGGGCGTGCCAATTCCTATTTACTATTGTGAAAGCTGCGGCGAGCACATCATCAACGATGATACTATCAAAGCATTACAAGAAAAAGTAGCAGTAGAAGGCTCCGATGCTTGGTGGGCTCACAGTGCGAAAGAATTGTTACCAGAAGGTTTCAAATGTCCTCATTGCGGTCATGATGAGTTCAAAAAAGAAACTGACATCATGGACGTATGGTTTGACTCTGGTTCCTCTTGGGCTGGCGTACTTGAAGTTAACGATCTTGAAGTACCATGCGCAATGTACCTTGAAGGTTCCGACCAACATCGCGGCTGGTTCAACTCTTCCTTGTTAACTGCAGTGGCAACAACAGGTAAGGCACCTTATAACTCCGTATTGACTCACGGCTTTGTTGTGGACGGTGAAGGTCGCAAAATGTCTAAATCTGTAGGTAATACAGTGGCACCTAGCGACATCATCGACGTATATGGTGCTGACGTTATGCGTTTGTGGGTATCCTCTGCAGATTACCAAGCAGACGTGCGTTTGTCTAAAGATATCGTAAAACAATTATCCGAAGTATACCGTAAGATCCGTAATACATTCCGCTTCTTGCTTGGCAACTTGGATGACTTCAATCCAAATACCGACAAAGTGGCTTATGCAGATATGTCCGAATTCGATAAATGGGCATTGTTGCGCTTAGAAGAAGTACGTCAAAAGGTTACTGATGCATACGAAAACTATGAATTCCACATGTTATACCATGCAATTCATAACTTCTGCACCGTAGACTTGAGCTCCATCTATCTTGATGTAATGAAAGATACTATGTATGCTGAAAGCAAAAACAACGTAGCTCGTCGTTCCGCTCAAACGGCTATGTATGAAATCTTGAAAACATTGGTAGCTATGGTATCTCCAGTACTTTCTTTCACAGCGGAAGAAGTTTGGAAATACATGCCTAAAGAAGAAGGCATGCCTGAATCCGTTATGCTTCAAGATTGGCCACAAGGTCATCCTGAACACTTCAACCAAGAATTGGCTGATAAATGGAACCAATTGTTAGACTTGCGTACATCCGTACAAAAAGCATTGGAACTTGCTCGTCAAGATAAAACAATCGGTCACCCATTGGATGCATCCGTTACAGTATACGCTGAAGGCGCTGCATTCGACGCATTGCATGCACTTGGTGAAGAAGGCTTGGCTAAACTCGTTATCGTATCTGAAGCTCACATCGTAAACGGCGCTGCACCGGCAGAGGCTGTAAAAGACGAAGAAACTGGCGTTGCAACAGTTGTTGTTGCCTCTGGTCTCGAAAAATGTGAACGCTGCTGGATCCATCGCGATACAGTAGGCCAAGATAGTGAACATCCTACACTTTGTGCACGTTGTGCCAGCGTTGTAAAAACACTATAATAAAAAAAAGACCATCCTGTTGAACTTCACTTCCCAAAATTGTGTCCAATTTTGTGGAGGCAGCTCACTGGGGATGGTCTTTTTTATGTTTGTAAATCCTTTGGCACTGTTAATTGTTTCCAATTATCTAGCTCAGGGATTTCCAAGGTATTTATTGTTTTTTGAATCCAATAGTTTAAGGACACTTCGTTTCCCACATATTGTTCGAATAAGTAGGTGTTGCCAGGCGTGTCTTGTTGGTTTCCATCTTCATCGATGGTGTGACGGGCGGATTCTTTCAGATAGAGCTGTACTCTAAATGGGGTCGACTGATTGCCTTTAAATATAAAATAGGATGGGCCCACAAAGTCATGGGTGCGAATATTAATTTGCTCGTATTTCTTATCTTTGAGTCCCTGTAAGGCAGTCTGGATCATAGCGTTTGCATCATCATATTCCTCTAGTAAAAACGGCTGTTGATCCACATCGAGCACGTAGTGCCAGGTCGGCTTTTCTTCGTTTTTTTCGATGGACCAGTTCTCTTCGAGGCTAGGCAACTGACGATTATGGTAAAGCTCTTTTAATAGATTTAAGGTATTGTCTTTGTTGTATACGGACTTATAAACGATTTCATGTCCTTCTGTTGGATCATAGCCGTGCAGTCTTACTTGATAATGATTTCGTAGCATCCGCGTTACATCGAGCTTGAAGATATTGCGCAATGCATCTGGAACGGATAGGAAACGATTGTAAAAGCTGAGCTTCATTTCTTCTTGCGACTCTAAGGCTGTTTCGATGGTTTGCCAGTCATACAACGTCGTATCCCATAGGAAGTCGTCCATAATCACAGATAAACGTGCCGCATCTTGAGGCCATGTGGTGGGAGCAGGGCGTGCCGTAGAAGTAGATTCGGCAATGCCTTCTTTATACTGCCAGTGACCATCAACCTCTTCAAAGGCTGTTAAGCGTTCTTCTGCTTCGTCATCGATGGGAATATCCTTTAGCTCCGGATCTAAATTGGCTTTGTGAGACAAGATATATTGATGGGATTGCTCGTAATAGGATACGGCTTGATCTAAATCGGGTTTGCCTGTTACATAGCCTTTTTCGTAGGCATAGCCCAAGGCAACACGTGTTAAGGCGCGCGTAATATCGTAGAAAAGAACGCGATCTTCCTCTTCGAAGGCGCGTTGTTCCTCATCTAAGACACGCAGTAACGATTGTACACCGAAGCGAATGTTTTTCGTCACCCCTAAGCCGTGGATTCGCATATAACCGATATAGGGTAAGGCGAACATAAAGTGATCTTTTGTAGCCGCCATATGTGTTAAGTCTGCAATAAGCCCCCAGTCGAGAGGAAGGTGGCCTATGTGAAAGATATAGCCAAAAGCTGCCTGTAAGGCGGTGTAGCCCGCATCACTAAACTCTTTTGTTGCTGCACGGCGGTAGAGACCTATGGCTTTTACCGGATCGTAGGGGATAGTACAACGTAAATGTTTGGCATCATAGAAATGATAGTAATAATCCGCTAATTCTGCGATGCTTTCAGATTGACCTAAGGCGGCACCTTTTGTGAACCACGTGAACGCATCCTCGAATTTACCGTTTTCATGGCAGTCGAGGCCTGTATATAGCATCATAGCAGGGTTGCCAAGCTCGGCCGCAGTCTTGGCGACGCGGCGCGCATTGGCAAAGTCAGCTTCATCGATATAGATATTGCGCAGGTTCCCTTGAAACATGGCAAGACCGTTGTCGAGAGCCCTATTAAACCATTCTTTGGCAAGGCTGGACGCTTTTTCTTGTAATTTATCGTCTGGCACGGTGCCTTGTAAGGCGGCGATGCAATCCTGTACAGAGCCAGTTGTAAGGCTTTTTAGAATGCGTTTAGACCAACTCATGGGCGGTGGTGTTAGCATAGCTTCAGCGGAGTCGATGCGATTATCATCGCGCCAGAAAAAGACATTGCCTATAACATATTGGCAATAGGCATCGCCTCGATTCGCATGGTCATAGACAATGCGGAAAGCATCGTCAAAGGAGATTTGCATATCCTTCTCGACGGTAGGCGTGATGGAGCCTTTGATACGCAAGGCTTGTAATGTGCCGATAGGACTACAACGGCGAATGCTATCGTGTAAACACTGATAGGTACGCATATTGTCCTCTGGGAAGTTAGACTCTTCCCAGGTAAAGCGAGGGCCAGCGTAGATGCGCGCCAAGAGGGCGTAAGCATCGCCTAATTCACGAGCCTTTGGATCCTTTGCTATTTGGAGGGAGTCCTCTTTATTATCTATGTCACTTTCAAGAAGGGCCGTCATATCGTTCCGCAAGGCGCGATGATCAGTTTGTACTGTCCCTTGCTGATTATTGACGATGAGTTCTAACTGACGTAAGCCTTCTTGAGCCATTTTTTGATTATAGGATGTAAAAATCATATGGAAGACCTTTTGCAGGCGTTCCGTAAAGTACTGTGCCATTAGGCCTCCTTTTATACGATAGAATACATATTTATTATATAACGAACGCTAGGTACCGTAAAAGAGGTAATGCTAGTATAACTGTATGTCTTCTATTGATATCTGATATCATATTGATATCGTTTAACTGTTTTCACAATATACTAGCTTATTTCTAATATGCCTGTACTTAATACAATGTAATACGGAAGTTTCAGTATGTGTTGTATTTAAGCGTAAAAAATCCCCTCTGAAAAAGATCTGTTGTCACAAATTTTATGTGATGTCTGAAATCTTTCAGAGGGGATTGTGTTTACCCTAAAGCATAAGGATAGATATTATTTTTGGTTGTAATTACCAAACCATTTGTCGTAGATTTTTTGGTAAGTGCCGTCTTCTTTAAGTTCTTTAAGCGCTTTGTTAACAGCTTCTTGTAAAGCTTTGTTGCCTTTTTTCACGCCAAGAACTGTGCCTGGGGATTTAGTAGGTTCGCCTACGAGTTTAAGATCTTGATCAGCACCTTGTTTTAGGTAGTACATAGCCACTGCGTTATCGATGATAGCACCATCGATTGTGCCAGCTTTCAATTCCATAAAGATATTAGCGTTGGAGTCGATTTGTTTTACTGTTGTACCAGGGATTTTTTGAGCCATTTCAACAGGGATTGTGCCGATTTGAACACCTACAGTTTTGCCTGCTAGTTCGTCCATGTTGTGGATGGTAGTGTTGTCTTTACGAACAACTGTAATGAAACCGCCTTGGTCGAAGTACACATCGGAGAAGTCCAATACTTTTTCGCGTTCAGGAGTAGCATTGATACCTGCAGCAATCATGTCGATATCGCCAGATTGAACAGCTGGAATCAAAGCGTCAAAGCCCATGGATTTGAATTCCATTTTTAGGCCGATTTTTTTGGAAATTGCTTCGGACAAATCAACGTCGAAACCAACATATTTGTCGCCTTCAGTGAATTCGAACGGTGGGAATGTAGTTTCAGAACCTACACGCAATACACCTTCTTGTTGTGTCATTTTGCTTTTTTCACTGCCACAACCAGCCAATAAACCCATTGCTGCTACCGCTACGAGGGCGATGGCTGTCAATTTTTTGAACTTAAACATAG
>ERZ1674165.165-NODE-165-length-12398-cov-2.578790_pt1 | contig 12398 bp, 10 predicted proteins | sample MGYA00581302_ERZ1674165 | MGnify/ENA primary metagenome ERZ1674165 (study PRJEB41354, sample SAMEA4873305) | human saliva metagenome | biome: human-associated habitat [ENVO:00009003]; feature: mouth environment [ENVO:08000002]; material: saliva material... | reverse complement strand
TGCAGTCTGGCTTCAATAACACAAACCTCACCTCCACAGGCTCTAGCAAGCTGACGGGTGTGTCGCTCACCTATGGCGGCTTATCGTCTCAGTTGTGGATTACAGCCCTGTTCTTGGTTGCCGGTGTAGCTATCGGCTGGCTGTTCCCTGTTGTAGGCGCTGTTGCTGGTCTGATTGCGTTCATCTTCGGTCTGGTGGTTGTTATCCGTGGCGCGTTCACGGGTATTATTAAAGCGCCCGCTGTGCTCACGTATGCTGTGCTTGAAGGAGCCGCTTTGGGTGCTATCTCTGTGTTTACGGAGATGAAGTACCCTGGTGTTGCTTTGGCGGCTATCTCAGCGACGGTGGTCGCTTTTTTCGCTGTGTTGATTGCGTTCTCTTGCGGTATGCGTTCTAACCCGAAGATTACCCGCATCGTGTTTATCGGCATGATTGCATATGTGGCTTACCTCCTATTGGGTGGCGTTATTGCCGCGTTCACCGGCTTTGATGTGACCGGCACGCCGTTCGGCATGATTATTGGTCTTCTCGCTATTGGTATGGGATTGTATTGCCTGCTGAGCGATTTCACGGATATTTCTCGTGCTATTGAGCAGGGTGTGGATGATGCTTACGGGTGGAACCTAACGTTTAGCCTGATGCTTTCTATCATTTGGGTTTACATTGAGTTCCTACGCCTGTTCACGAACATTGCGAAGAGCAACTAACATGTAATGTTACAGTGTCACAGTAGGTTCGGTGTGACCAGCTGTGAATAATGCTAATGAGGGGTGTTACCCGAAACCGTTTACTTGGTTTCTTAGGTGGCACCCCTCATTTTTTTGTGGGTTTGATGACCCGCTAGAAGATTTTCCGAACCACACCCCTAAGCGCCTTAAAGAATGAACCGCGCTCCTCACCCGGCTTTTCAATGCACGGCGGTTCTGCTTCTTCCTTAGCTTTTTCGTCGTCCAGCCCCATGAAATATTCAACATCCGTACTCGCAATAGCCTGCGCTACATGATAGGTAGCTTCCTCCAGAGCTTCCTGGCTTATTGCCCGCTCCCCCGACTCGATGTACAAAGCTTCAAGCACATACTTCCGGTACTTGCGTTGAACCTCAGCCTCTGCAAATTTCTCTGGCTCCAGCTGTACGAGCAAAGAGCAAGAGTTTATCAAATCGTCAAGGTTGTTCGTGATGTAATCCTGGAAACTGTTCTTACTCACATAGGTACCTGACGAATCCTGTACAGCCCTGCTTATCCAGCAAGCGTTACGGTAAATCATCGCCTGAGCTTTATAAGCAGGATGAATGCCTGTTGTTGCCGTGCAAGGTACCGCTTTACCAACACCTGGTGCAGGAAGCATAAGCTCCGTCAGCCCCTCTAGGCTAGAATAAAGTATCGGCGTGGGGGCGCAAGGTACAAGCTCCGCACCACCCGTCATAGCTACACCATTCTTTAAGTAAACAGCAGGGGTATTCTCATCGTATAGGCGTGTCACAATCTTTTGAATTAGCCGGTCTATAAGAAAGCCTGTATCGCGACCTTGCTCCCGATAGATTTTTCCGCCAGCCTGGTAGGTGCCCTCATGCTTCACACCATCTAGCATGTAATCTTCGATAGTCACAATATGGTAGTAGCCAAGGATAATGTCCCCGCCTGCAATGATTTTATTAGCGCGGGTGTAACCGCCGTTCAGATATATGTCACCCCCAGCAATGATTACACCTTTGACGATGTGCGCATTTGTGTTGAGAATGATGTTCCCACCAGCAATAAGAGTGTGGACGCTGGGGATGGTTATAAGAACCTTTTCTTCAATAAAGATGTCCGCCTCGGCGGTAATGGAGATGCGACCAGATACTGTTACGCCTTCACCGAGGTGGACGCTTTTAGCGGCTATGTTTCCTCGCACCGCAATTTCACTTCCAGGCAAAGCGGAAATATACACGCAACAGTCAGGTTCGTTAATGTCCCCTAACAGTTTCACATCGTCTCCACCGTACACAATGTTATGCTTTTTGCCGGGTAGCTGTGTGACTTGGGGAGTCGCTGAGGGCATGTTTCTAATCCTTTCTAGCAGTAAATAATGGGTGCTCGTAAGCATATGCACTACAAGCCCCATTATACCTTGAACGCGCGGGTGGTTCCTTTAAAACAGGCTCTTGAACCAGGTTTTTAGCCCTTTTTCTTCCGGTTCGGTGGGCGGTTCGTCAAGATATTTAGAGTCAATATCTGCTACCGCTTGCGCTATCTTACACACCTGTTTCATTAAATCCGCTTCCTTGATGTGGTACCTCCTGTCTAATGATTTAGCTACCCCCAGTATTGCCACCTCATACTCTGTCCGAATAGCCTGGTTTTCAATCATTTCAGGGCGCACCTGAGCAAGGTGTGAAAGCTCAGTGATGATGTTTTCCAGGTTGTTTTCAATGTGGTGTGCGAACCTTTTATCTGTTACGACAAGCGGCTCCCAGCTGTAAATCATTTGTGTTAGTAGACATGTGTTTCGGTGAACTTTGGCTTGCGCTTTGTATGCGGGTGGCAGACCAATAGGTGCCGTGTATAGTTCGGCTTGTTCTGCATCTGGGGCGGGAAGAATAATGTGGTGTGGGTTTTTAAGCTCGTTAGAGTAAATTGTCGTGCTGGCGCAAGAGATACGCTCGCCTCCAGCGCGCATGTGCGCACCATTTTTAAGGCAAACACTAGGCGTATCCTTGTTATAGGGGAGAATATTGCTCCACCCTGTAGCTTTGTTTAAAGAAATGGGGCTATAGTGCGTTTTGGGATGCATGTATATTTGCCCGCCGCACAGGTATTTAGGCTCTAAGGGCAGTGGCTTCTTTTCCCTCTCTATGGGGTGGAGTTCAATAGAACTATACGCACCCAGGATAATGTCCCCGCCTACTATGACCTGACATGTATTAAGTTCCACGTCTTCCCCTATAAAAAGGTCGCCTCCTGCTAAAAGACCGCCTAGAAGATATAACTTCGTCCTGTCGCCCTGGGAATCACCACCATAGCTAGGTTCGCCAATGATGATGTTCCCGCCAGCTACTAACGGGTATTCTGTACGGGCGATAAGCTCAGTATCTGTGCTGAGTCGAATGTCAGTCTCAGCTGTGATAGACCCATAAACTTTCACACCTTTATCAATATAGACGCTTTTGGCGTTAATGTTGCCAACAATGTGGAGCTTACCGCCGCCCGTGGATGCAACATAAACCGCGTGTTTAGGTTTATTGGGTGCTTTCACCCACTTCTCTTCGCTACCTGTGTGGATAATGTTGAGTGGTTTGCCGGGTAGGTTCGCGAGCGGGGATGTGATGTTATACATGTGTTCCTTGTTCCTTACAGAGATTTCAGGACGGCAGGGGGAGAGGCGTTTATGGGGTTATCCGCCGGAGGTACCGCCGCCTGACTTGGAGCCACCTCCGAAACCACCCTTAGAGCCTCCGGAGGATGAGCTACCACCTGACTTGGAGCCGCTAGAGCTAGAACCGCTACTACCGCCCGATTTTGAGCTAGAGCTGGAACCTGAGTTGCTAGAAGAGCCGGAGCTGGACTTGTTGGAAGAGCTAGAGTTAGAACCGGAACCGCTACTAGATGAGTTGCTGTTACTGGTACTACTCTTACTATCCGCCTTAGACGTAGAGCTACTACCTGCGGAGCCTGTAGTGCTCTTACCGGCGTTCGGGTTGCTCTTACTGGCGGATGAGCTTGCGGGAGCTGTGCTGGTGTTGTTACCGGCTTTGTTTGCGGCTACAGCACCAGCGGCTCCTGCCGCCGCACCTGCGCCTGCTACAGCCGCCGCCGTAGAGTTTCCGCTACTACTATTAGAAGAGCCGCTACTGGAATTATTAGAGCCGGTATCGTTCTTAGTTCTCGTAACGGTGTTCCCGTATTTTTGGGTGGTCACAACTTTACCGTTCTGCACGCCGGTTTTTGCGCGGGCGGCACGGTAAGAATCAGTGAAAGAACCACCTGAAGACGGGAGCCCCTGATAGACAGTTCCCTTATTGGGGATAGTATCACTACCACCGCGCAGGGGCGCTCCTACGCCGGGTACGTTACCGCTGTAGTAGTTATTGCTGTAGGTAGTTCCGCCGCCGTTACTGTTTTGCGCCCACATGTAACCGATGTAATACCAGATGAAAGCGTTAGTAGCGCTACCACCGTGGTGCGTATCCCCACCTGACGAGCCACCATTAGTAATGTTGATGTTGGTGCCGTTATGGTTCCCGTCCGTAGGTGCGCTGGAGGGCGTTTCCGATGGGGTGGGTGTAGCGCTTTCGCTTGGTGCGGGGGTTCCCGTCTCGGTAGGAGCTGGTGATGCCGTATCGGTTGGGGTAGCGGACGCTGACTCGGAAGGAGACGGGGTACTGTTTGCGGCTTCACAGCTTGCATCCTCGGCACGGGTTTCGTCAGCCGTGTTCTTGCATAGGCGAATGTACTCGATACCTTGAGATGAGAACGGAACCTCAGACGGCTGAGCGCTGGCGAGCGTGTTACTGTCGGGGGTGCTACAACCTGCTAGGAGTAGAGCACCCATGCTGGCGGTAGCAATAGCCTTGAGAAGCTTGTTAGGGCGCGGGTTGCCGGTAACGCTGGGGGTTTGGGTGTTCCAGTCGTTTAGGGCGTTCTGTGCGGCTTCTACAACCTTACGGTTAGGGTTTCGGTGTGGTTGCGGGTTCATCGGTTAGAGGTGTTCCTTTTCTAAATGTTCTGCATTTGAATCATATCGGGTTTAGCACATGTCATTATATACAAAAAACCTGAGAGTAACCTGCCGTTTCGTCACCTATTAGGCGGCAATTTAGAGAGGTTACTCCCAGGGTTCCTAGTGTTTTCGTATCTCCCGGCGTGCGAGGTGCCTGTTACGTTTCTGGGGTGTAGGTGTAATCTTTGGGGAAGATAGGTGCTTTGAAAATAATGCCGGGGTTGTAGAAGTATCGGGTGTTTGCCGGTTGTTGCTCAATAATTTTTGAGGTACGCACCGTTTTCCCATTATCCCCCGTGTGATACATGGGCTTATTGTCGAACAGCACGTTTGTCCCGTGTGTGTAGACCCGCCCTGCAGTAATGACTTCCTTGTAGAAACTACAAGTATCACCGATGTACACGTTGCCGCCTGCGATAATCCAGCCATGCACCGCAACATTATCCCCAATATGCACATCCCCGCCCGCAATGATGTTGCCGTGGATTTGAGTTGCCGGGTGAATGTTCCTATAGAGGGTGGATACTTTGCTACTGGTTCCTACACGAACGTCCCCACCTGCGTAAATACCGCCACCATCGTAAGGGTACGATGGCTCAGTAGGCGGGTTTGGGGAGAACACGTCACACATGTCTTCGAGGGTTACGTTTCGCCGCGCCAAAATAGTGCCCCGGATGGAGTTGAAACCGTGAGTAATGTCGTTACGAAAGATAACGTTTCTACCAATAATGCGGGTTTTAGGCGGCATGCCTTCCTGACCGTCATCGAACACCAGAACATCTTTATCCCATAGGTCAAGCTCCGTCGGGAGGTCTTGGTTCGCGACCTTCATTCTATCCGGTTCCGGGTCTTGATAGGTGTTAGTTTTTGGGCGCGTAAATAACTGTTTTAACGTTGTGTTGAACATGCTCACCGTTCTTGTGCTTAAAGTTGTCCCTGTTGTCGCATATCACCTTATCAGATTCCTCTGTGACTCGGTAAGGGGTTTCTGAATCGTCAGATTTTTTGGGGTCGCCATGCCAGGTTTGCCACCCCTCGTCCGGGTTCTCATACTTACCTTTGTCGCGCCATTCTAAGCTCCCCTCAACCCAACGGGTAAGGTTGCGCTGGCAAACGCTGACAGTGTTATTTGGTAGGTAGCAGGTGTAATATTCCTCGTATGGTTGCAGGTAGCTTGCTGTCTGGTTCCTAATCTCAATGGGGGCGTAGGTTGTGCGTTGGTTCGTGTCGCAGGTTACAGGAATATTGAAACACCCTGTGAGGAGGAAGGTTGGCGGGTAGTAGTACGGCGGGTTTCTTAAATATGTGTTTCATAGCTCTATAGTATATAGGGCTAGTCGCCCCAGCATTTATTGAATACTGGGGCGACTAGCTTACATGAAGGCGGGCAGACTTAGAAGGTAACCCCACTATCCTTGATGGTCAGGTAGTGGTTCAAGGCTTCCTGCGCTTCGCTGATGAACTTGTCTTTAGCGTTGATTACCTTGCCCTCCGCACCCTTTAGGTGTCGGTTCACGGTCTTCACCACGTTCTCAACAACATTCAGGGTTTTAGTGTCGGAGGGGTACAGGGATAGAGCGGCGTGGTACAGGGGTGTGAGGTGGGTTGCTTTTACGCCTCGGGTGAGGTGGTTGTACCGTTTCGCCAGGTCACGGAGGTTCTGTACCTGCCAGCCGTGTACCTCCTGGCGTGCCTGTTCCTTCTTGAAGGTAGTGTTCAGCTTAACGTCATATGAAGCCACAGTGATAGGGTTGCTTCCCGGAGATGCGAAGAGCAGGCGTGAGCGAGTCCACTCGGGCTTGCGACATGAATAACACACGTTGTACTCGTCATACTCTCCGTAGAGGTCTTCTAGCGCCATGCCGTCTTTTTCGTGGTCAATATGTTCACATTCGGTAAAGAACTTACCTGCGGGTTTGCCGTCCTTATCTACAAGTCGAATGATGAGGTGGGAGCCGTCTGCTACCTGCAGAGTGTAAGCCCCCTGGAAGTTGCTCAGCTCAAACGTTACGAGGCTCCCGATAACGAAGCCGAACATGGTGGTCTGGAGATAGGGGTTATCTAGAATGTGTACGGAGCCGGTTCCTTGTGCTTCTTCGTTGCGGATGCTGTCGTGGTACGCCTTGAGCTTGTCGTGATTCTCCACGAAAAGGGTGTGAGTGTTCTGCTGTAGAGCGGCAACGTCCTGGAGATAGGACGCGGTTACGGTTTCCGCTTCCTTCAATAGTGTGTCCTGTAGCTTGTTCGCGACCTTCTTAGTGATGGTGTGCGGGTTTAGGCGTGCCTGCGCCATATCTTCCGTGTCGGTCTTGTAGGTTCGGGAACCTACGGAGACGTAGGAGTCCTGCTCGTAAGCGTGTGGGGTGAGTACACGCTGTAGCTTATTGAGAGTGTTGAGGTAGCCGCGAGCCGCCTGCGCATCGGTACCCTGGGGGAATAGGCGGATAAGGTCTACAACCTGAGTGTTCGGGTTGTCCTCATACATGTGTCGGTCGTAGTGGTTCTCGTCGTAGGATGTGAGAATGTTCTGGAGGACGTACACAGTTTCTCGTGTTTCATCTTCCTTGACGTTCACCGTCTCCCACAAGAGTTGTGCGCCGCCGTTCAGAATGACTCCGGTGTCGGTGTTTCCGGTTACGGTGTGGAGCTCGTACTTGTAGGTTTCGGGGTTTTGGGTGATGAGCTTGTCGCCGGGGTTGAGGTGGGTTAGCTTATTCATGGTTCCTTGTCGCCTTTCTGTGGGGTGTTTGTGTTCTTTTGGGGTAGTTGTTGCCCCGCCAGGGTTTTGTGTCTCTGGCGGGGCTTTGTGGGGCTTGTAGTCCGTTGTTTAGCTGTTTAGTTAATGGTTGCGCAAGGCGCTTCGTTTACGCCCAGGGTTACGGTCTGTACGCCGTCAAACGGGGCAGGTTCCTCAATGACGATTTCGAGTTCCTTGTCGTCGGTACACTCTTCGTTAGCGAAAAGTCGGAGGGTTGCCTTGTCGCCGTCGCGTTCCGTCTCCTTTGCATAGAGAACGGTGTCGGGGTAAATATTCAGAGCTTCGGTGATATACTTGAAGATTTCGTTGTAGTTTTCGTGCTTTTCGGCTAGGGTCTTGATGTTCTTTGCCAGAAGGATATCGAGGTGGGGCTCGGTTGCGTCGCCTTCGGTGATGATGTCCTTGATTGCGTAGGTGGTCATGACTGGTTACCCTTTCGTTGGCTTGTTTAACTCTGTAGCTTTTCGGGTTTCCCCTTCGCTACATTTATATAGTACCACATGTTTTTAGTGGTTTGCAAGTTTGGGAGATATTTTTAGGGAAAATAAATAGAGCATACAGCACACCGTGCCATACGCCCCTATTTATCAGCTTACTCAAAGAAGCCCAGCTCGCACTCATCTGCGTAGAAGTAGCGCACCGGGTAGGTGTAGCCCTTATCCATCTGAGCAAGACACTCGAGAGCTTCCGTGTCCTCTACGCGAACCTGAGCTACAAGCTCATACTTACGGGAGCCAACCTTAACGCGAACAGCTTCCTCGCAAGTATCACCCCAGTGCTCAAGCTTAAATTCAAAGAGTCCGGGTTTACGCTCACCCAAAAACTCGGCAAACTCTACTACAAACTCGTTATCGAGCTGGTAATCAACATTGACAAACTTCTCGTCCGAGGGTTCCATTTCGCGAATCTTACCCTTCTTGGAGATAAGCAGGAACTTTTCAATGGAGCCGATGTAGAGCTTGGACATGACGTTTAACCTTTCGGTAGGAAATTTAACCCTGTAGCTTTTTAGGTTTCCCCCTCGCTACATTTCAATAGTACCACATGTTTTTGATGGTTTGCAAGTTTTGGGGATAATTTTAGGGGGACTACGTTTTTACACATAGTCCCCCTAAAGGTTGTGGGTGCCTAACTATAGGTTAGCGCCCGTTCAAGAAGTCCTTAATCGTAGCCTGTAGCGCCTTAATAAGACGCGCATCAGCATCAAAGTCCTTCAACTGTTCCTGACGTGTAGTGTGACGCGGAAGAGCCCTAAGAGCACGCTCCTGACGCTCTTCCATTGCCTCAATCATACCGTTTAGAACCTGAGTAGTTTCAAAACCATCACTGAGCAGACGCTTAATGAAGCCACCGTACTTGAGCTTCATAGCCGCCTTGTAGCCCTGAACAACGTCCGCGAGATGGTTGTTTACCGCCTCAGAGCTGGTCAGACCGGCATCCTCTACACGTTCACGCCAGCTCCTAATATCGAAGCTGTACGGCGCATCAATGTTATTAACGAACAGTTCCCCACCGGCGGCAATGAAATGCGCCTGAGTAGCAACCTGGTTACCCTTCGTCTTCACCGTAACCGTAGCGTCCCCTACCGCTTCCTGAATGGTAGAGAACACCGTGGACTTCGTATAGAGACGGTGCGCGATACGGTGAAGCTCAGAGGAAATTTCACCCGCACCCAACACGCCGACGGTAGCGTTTGCGACGTGTGTTGCCGCATTAACCCAGTCAGCTTCCGTGCGGTTATCCAGCCTCAAAGATGCCAACTGAACAATAAGCCTGTTCCAAGAACGCGGGGAACGCCAAGCGTGCTTAACAACTTCTTCAGTCTCAGCACTAGAACCAGTCACCTTATCTAGGCGTACTTCTACACCACGGTCGCTAGGTGGCTCCAACAAGGAGGCGCGCCCCTCCTTAATCGCCTTCACAATAACCGGGCGGATAATACGTTCACGCTCACTCATCTTCCCGCCCCACTTGTTCATTGCACCAGCCGCCCAGCCCGTAGGGGTCTGAGTTACCGCATACCAGCTAAAACGGTTCTGGATAGGGGTCTGGAACGGGGACGGGTTCACCGAATCCTCAGCAGAGTTGGAGGCGGCAATAATCACCGTAGAATCAGGCAACGGCACACCGTTAATCTTACGGTCTGCAAGAATGTTCAGGGAGGCGGCAAGCACATCTGACGGGGCGTTCCTCAACTCATCAAAGAACAACATCGTCGGCTTACCCGCCTTCTCATTGGCTAGAACCTGAGCCTGCCACGTATCGAGAAGATACTCTACCGCACCGACCTCAACACTCTTACCGTTCTGCTGGATGGTGATGGTTGTGGGGCGCGGGATACCCTGAAACTGCTCAGCGTTCATCTGCGAAGTAATGAGAGTAATCATCTCGTACCCGGTATCCTTAGCGAGAGCCGCGATAGCCTGAGTCTTACCGATACCAGCGGTACCGATAAGGAAAGCATTCTCACCGGGTGCAAGAATTTCACCTGTTGCTTCGTCACGCTGAGGGTACGCCGTATCTTTCAGTAGGTCGAGTACCGTGCCGATAGTTAGTTCGTTAAGACGCTTCATAATAAAGGGGTTTTACCTTTCTGTTTCGGTGTGGTTATACGTAGTACACGTGTGCTACGTCTTCAAGATGGTCGGGGTATTTTTCTGTCTTATCCAGAATGAGGATGAACACGGGGATGTTCCTGTTCGCCAGCTTACCTGATTCTTCGGCAACCTGTAACCAGTCACTCCAGTACAGTTCACCGTCCGTGAGAAGAATAACCAGGTTAGGCTTCGGCATATCTGTATGTCCCTCAGCTATCACGTTCACAGCTTCAAAGAACGGGGTCATAAGTGTTCCGCCTCCGCCTTCCATAAGGATGTCCTTAACGGAGGCTGTTTCCTGCCAGTCACGCATCACCGTGTCAATACACGCTACGCGCACATCTAGGAGGTTCTTTTGCAGAATCTCATCCAACGCCTCAGCCACACGGTTAGGGTTATAGGCGTACATGGACTGTGAAGTATCTACACCCACATAGGTTGCCATAGTGGTATCCCTGTTGGTGAGGGTTGCACGCTTCGGATAAATAATCCCGCCTGGGCGGTTAGATTTGTTATTCCACCGCTGGTAGGTTTTCTTCACCGACTTTGTTTCCTTGACGATACCCATCTTGTGGGTGAGGATACGTTCAATTTTCTGCATCCACTCACTGTTGTAGAACCTAAGCCCTGGCGGGTTCCACCTGCCCTGGTTACTGCCTGCACCCGTGCCGGGTTTGGATTCCGCTGTAACAACAGGAACATATGCGGTAATGTGGTTGCCTTCTTCAACGGCTCCGCGTGCGTTACGTTCCTTCTCTTCCTGTCGGGCTTCTTCTGCTACAGTGAGAGCCGCTAACGTTAGCGCGGTATCGTACACGGGTTCAGATACGGGCGGTTCCCGCGTTTCCCCCTGCCGTACTAGTTCACCATCAAGCGCACCCGTGTTTGCCTCTTGAATATCGAAGCCCTGAGTATCAGCCGCTTCTTCTAGCTCAGCTCCGGTTCTTTCTAAGCCACCCTGAGCACTACCTGAGTCGCCCTGCGCGCCTTCTGCGCTATTTGTAGCTTCACTGCCGGGTTCCGTTGCCTCAGTGTCACTATCGACTTCCTGTAAGGCGCTGTCGGCGTTAGAGCCGGTACTGTCTCCAGTTCCTTCATTGTCAATAGTAGAGCCAGCACTATTGTCGGTTCCATTGCTGTCAGCATCAGATTCCGAGCCTTCAGCACCTTCAGCTGATTCTTGAGCTCCCTCAATATCCTGCCCAACTTCATTTGTACTGTCAGCTCCCTCGGTACTGTCAGTTTCCCCTGTAGAGCCGGTAGCTTCGTCTAGGTCGGTTTCACCGTCTGCGGCTCCGTCTGATTCGCCGCTTTGGGATTCCTCACCGGGGGTTGATTCAGGAGCCTGCTCTTTAGAGTCTTCGGGCGTATCTGTTGCCTCATCGGAGGTGCCTTCCCTGTCCTGGGGGTTTCCATCCTTTGAGTCTCCAGGGCTGTCGGTTTTATCGTCCCAGTGTTTACCGGGGTTCTCTTGAGTGTTTTGGTTTTTGCGGTTGCGTAGCGCTTCAAGAATAAGCGGGATACTCGCTAGAGCGGTAGTGGCGCTCGCAAAAACCTGCAACCATGTCGGGTCAAAATGCATGTAATAAACTCCTTTCAGTAGTAAGAGTGGTTTCAAAGCAAAATTATACCTCCTAAAGCTCTGGACTCTAGGAGGTATAACGGGTATTTTGGCTTTGTGTTACCCCTGAATTGTCTCGCCAATAGCGCGGTAACCGCTAAGGGTGTAGCTTAGAATGGTGGTGAGGCGACCGATAGCGCGTTCCGTGTTGCCGGTGCGGTCATATTCGCCCATGATTACCTCAAACGTTTCCGCCGCGTGCTTTGCGTACCAGCTTGCTTTACGGGCGGCAAAGTGAAAGTTGCGACCGTTACCTTCGAACATTTCAGATGCGCGTACACCGTCGCAGAGCGTCTGAGTCATGCTGGAAATTCGGCGCATAGTCACAATGTTCTCGAGCAGACGGGCGTAGAGGCTCATCATTTCGGCGTATTCGGGGGTGTGGGTAGTCATGATTTTCAACCTTTCGTAAGTTACACATCAAGTCTACCACATGTTTTAACAATTAGCGAACCGTTTACGTTAGGCGCATATTTACGAGTGTTGCTTCCAGATACTCCGTCAAGTCATGTTCAAGTTTTATAGCTTTCCCCTTGGCTTCCCGAGTATTGGTGATGCGATGTGACCTGAAATTAGCGCTCGCATCATGAATAACCCCGCTCAACTCCTTGAAAAGAAGCGGCTGGGCGGCTTCTAGAGGGCTGATAGCTTCAAAGAACCTGCCCTCAAACTCAGAGTTAATGCGGCGGCGCAACGCAGTCACTTCACGTCGTGTGTCCTC
>ERZ1674165.158-NODE-158-length-12542-cov-3.568671_pt1 | contig 12542 bp, 9 predicted proteins | sample MGYA00581302_ERZ1674165 | MGnify/ENA primary metagenome ERZ1674165 (study PRJEB41354, sample SAMEA4873305) | human saliva metagenome | biome: human-associated habitat [ENVO:00009003]; feature: mouth environment [ENVO:08000002]; material: saliva material... | reverse complement strand
CGACGAATTGCGATATAAAGTTTATATCAGTAGATATAATCGAACCATGGAAACATTGAAGGTAGATGCGTACATGTCAGACGGGACGCCGTATGAGAATGTAGAATTTAATGAGAATCCTGAGCCCATTGCGGGTAACACAAATGGTCAAGCCATTTACATTTTATTATGGAAATAAAAGAACCATCTAGTACAGCAAACTAGATGGTTCTTTTTATGTGTAAAATATTTATAAAGCATTAGGGAATAATTTATATACTACATCCTCTAGATATGGAGAATGGTATATATGAGGCTTTTAGACTTGAGCTGTATTGCGAGTCAACTCCAAGTCTTGAATCATTTGGAGATCGTCTTGAGGTGAACGACCGCCAGTAGTTAAGTAGCCACCAACCATGATACCGTTTAGGCCACCTTTTAGAGCATAAGATTGTAAGTCCCGTAGATTTACTTCGCGACCGCCTGCAGTACGAATCAATGCATTTGGCAAGATGAAACGGAATACGGCGAAGGTACGTAAGATATCCAATGGACGTAAAGCTTCGTTGCTTTCAAATGGAGTCCCTTTAACAGGATTCAAAATGTTTAATGGCACGGAGTCAATATGTAAACGTTTAAGTTCGAACGCCATTTCTACACGTTGTTCTAATGTTTCGTTAAGGCCAAGAATGCCACCAGAGCAAACACGGATGCCTGCTTTTTGTGCATTATCTATGGTAAACATTTTATCTTCGTAGGAATGTGTAGTACAAATATCTGGGAAGTGACTAGGTGCCGTTTCGATATTGGAATGGTATCGAGTAACACCAACTTCTTTTAATTTGAGTGCTTGTTCGTAAGTTAACAACCCAAGAGAACAGCAGATTTCAAGGCCAATTTCGTTTTTGATACGGCCTAATACGTGGATGATTTGATCAAATTCATCAGGGTTATTAGTATTACGACCACTTGTTACGATGGAAAAACGAATGGCACCAGCCTCTTTAGCTTTACGTGCTGCTTGGAGAATGCTTTCTTCATCCATGAAAGGATACTCCTGAACGCCTGTGTTGTGGTGTGCGGATTGAGCACAGAATTTACAGTTTTCAGGACATTTGCCTGATCGAGCATTAACAATGGCGCATACATCCACAGAATTATCATTGAAATGTTGGCGAATTTTATCAGCCATAGCGAGTAAAATCATAGTATCATCATCTGAAGTATGAATTAGCTCGATTGCTTCTTCTTTTGTAATTTCGCCGCCGTTCATGATGCGGTTTGCAATGGTAAGTATTTTTTCGTATGTACCCACTTGGGATGGTTGTTGATCTATAGGCAAAGCCATAATAGCCTCCAGGAAATTGTTAACTTAATAAAAACATAATATATTGACAATTTGATTGTAAACGTTCGCACATAAATTGTCAACTTAATGCATGAATTGGTTAACAAAAAATATATTATGATTTATATCTTATGATGAAAGAATATGTGCTTATCTTATAATTTATATTTATTAATAGTTAAGAGAAGTTTAGTTTAACTATATCTTTTTGATGCTAAATGATAGTTATTTTTAACTTATCTTTAAGGTTTTGTAGTATAATAAACTATTGTAATTACTATATATAACTATAATAAGAATATTAATGGAGGAGTGGATATAGATGCAGCCGTTTCGATTTATACACTGTGGTGATCTGCATTTAGGGGCACCCTTTCAATATGCTACAGGTATTAGCAGCGCTGTTGATCGCGTTGTAAGTGAAGCAACCTATGTAGCCTTAGATAAAATTATTGATACTGCTATTACAGAACATGTTCATGCTGTTGTAATAGCTGGTGATATTTATAATAGCGAAGACCATAATTTAGAGGCTCAAGTCCGTTTTGTGCGCGCCATGTATCGCTTGGCGGAGCATCGTATTGATGTCTATATGGTACAAGGTAACCATGATCCTGCTGAAAGCTGGAAAGCACAATTACAGATGCCAGATAATGTACATGTATTTTCTAGCGAACAGGTACAGCGTTTCCCGCTCATCGTTAACAATATAGAAATTGGTGGCGTATATGGTATTAGTTGTGGTCATGGTAATGAAAGTGACAACTATGCTCGTCAATACAGAGCTTTTGAACGGGATGAATTTTCCCTTGCTGTTATGCATGGTACTGTAGGTTCTAGTGTAGGCTCTGAAAATCATAATATAACAGGACCTTGTAACTTAACTGATTTAACAGAGGCCGCTATGGATTATTGGGCATTGGGCCATATTCATAAATCTCAAGTTCTTAGCGAGGAGCCTCTTGTAGTTTATGCTGGTAATTCGCAAGGATTGCATCGTAAAGAACATGGACCTAAGGGGTGTTATCTTGTATCTGTATCTCATAATGGTCATTGTGATTTGCGATTTATCGACACCTGTGCTGTCCGGTTTGAGGAAATCAAAATAGATATTGCTGGCATGCAAAATGAAACGGATTTCTTAGAGATTTTGCGCCGTAAAAAAGAAAACTTGCGAAAGCAGCATAAGAAAAACATCTTGCTATCCATCGTTTTGTCCGGTACAGGACCTCTACATCGCCTATGTACGCAAGAGGGGATTCGAAAACTATGGTTGCAAGAGTCTCAAAATGAAGAGAAAGGTAAATCTATATTTGTTATGCCTTACCGTATCATTTCTAATACAAGACCTAGTATTAATCTAGTTGAGCGACGTCTATTAACAGATGTAGTAGGTGATTATTTGCGTGCTTATGATGATATGGTAGATGGGGATGCGATACAGACTGCGCGCCAAATCATGGCGGATCGTCCTGAATTTAAACGCTTAGGCGCATATGCAGATTTATTAAGTGATGAATTATTGGCACGAGCTTTGAAACGTTGTGAAATTGAAGGTGTTACTGTATTGATGGGGGCTAATGATGAACATTAAACGCATACGATTTGATGAATTTGGCCCGTATCGCGACTGGTCTTTCACTACGGGTGACAATGGGGTTCAACTCATGTATGGCCCTAATGAAAGTGGTAAAACATCCTTGCTCGAAGGGATGCGCACCTTGCTATTTGGCGGTACTCATAAGGCTTATGGCCCTATGACGGGGGCCCTTGATGTGGACCGTAATGGTGAAAGCTACTATATCGGTCGTAAGGGTAAGCAGTTAGACTTTTACAGTCCTGGTAATCCTGCCATCCATGAAGAGCCGGCTCAACATTGGTGGCATGGCATCGATAAAAAAACATATAATCGCATATTTGCGTTAACATTAGATGACCTACAAGGCCTTGATGTATTACAAGAGGTAGAGGTTCGTTCCCGATTCTTTGGCGCCGAAGGGGGAGAACACTTAGGGGGAGCTGTTAAGGATGTTGAAAAAGGGGCTACAGACCTACTTGTAGCATCCTCGAATGGTAAACGTCGCATCAATGTATTGATGGATGAGCTTAAAGAAAACCGCCAAAAGCTGAGTCAGTTGGCGGAGCATGAAGCGCAATATGTGGAATTACAAACCGTCTTTCACAGTACGGAGCAAACCGAAATGGAATTGCAAAATCAGTTGAAAGAATGGAAGGAATATCGGGATGGTATCGATGTAGTATTGCGTGCGTGGGATACGTATCGTCGCAGTGAAGAGGCACGTATGCACATGCAGCAGTACAATAGTGAGCTCGCCTTGAGTCGTGATGAGTTTCTTCGCCTTGATGAAGAAATTAAACGGGCTCGTGACAATATGCAATTATGGCAGGAAAAGGAAGCGGCATTGATGCCGGCTAACTTTAGTCCTGATAGCCCATTTGGAACTTATGGCCAAGATATTGAAGATCTTATTCAACAAGGTGCTAAATGGGAGCAATTACGCCGTGAGTGCGAAGAAGGCGATGCGTACATCCGTAAGGTTAGAGAACAATTGGAGTTTTCACGCACCCTACATTCTGCGTGGCGTCATGATGAGCCAATGGCAGAAGACATCAATTGGTTTGATGGAGAACGTTTGGCAAGTCGTTTGCGCACCGCAAAAGAACAACTTTTACATTGGCAAGACCGCAAACCTGCAGAGGCTACCGATGAGGTGCCGACGGCGAACCTTGAAGGGGCATCCTTACCTAACTTTAGTGAAGAAGAATTAGCTAAAAAAGAATATTTAGAACGTGAATTAGATCGTATCTTAATGGATATAGATCGAGTAGAGGCTAGACGGAATAGTTCTGGTTCAGATGCACAGCCTACAATTCTGCCAAAATGGCTACAACGCATTAGTGGTATAGGTGCTGTTATTGCTGTATTGGTAGTATTAGCAGGCCTGTTGGTTCTTGAATCTGCATTATATACTATAGGTGGTTTTATTTTCTTGATTCTATCTATGGGGCTATTCTGGTATGCTACCTGGAGGCTTCATAATGGTAACTCTGAAGTGTCTAAATTAAACTATGAGTTACAAATTTTATCCTCCCGTAAATCCGATGTAGAGCATCAGCTAGAGGCTTTGATCAAGGCTGCTACGCCTACAGCGAGTCCTGTACCATCCTTAGAAGGGGTGGCACATCTTGAACGTTGGATTCAAGAAGGTCATACATTACAAGGCATTTACGATGAAGCTCTCGCAGCATGGCAAAACTGGTTACCACAAGGGGCGGCTAAGAGTCTCGATGAAGATGATTTCTTTGGCCTCAAACATGAATATGATCAATATCATGAGCAACTACGTACCATAGAAGGCTATGAAAAGCGTTTGGCGGAGCATAAAGAAGGTCTACGTATTATTGAAGACCAAGCGATGGCTTTGTGGTATAACCTTGGGATAGAGGCGCCAGTATCTCCAACAGAGCTAAAACGCATTTATAACCAATATAAGAACTTCCAACAAAATAAGATTGTATGGGAACAAAAGGAAGCACAACGTAAAAGCTTCCGCAATGAATACGATAATTGGCATCGTAAGGAAAAAGAGCTACTCCTTCGTCAACAAGAACTGCTCCATAAAGCGGGTATGGAAAGTTCCAACGAGTATCGTCAACATCTTATCGATGAGGACCAATATAAACAGTGGCAAACCATCTACAAGCAAAGTCAAGTGCAGCTTGATTTGCTTGCTCCTGATGCGGAGAATAAAGACTTGTTCTACCGTCGTTTGCGTGAAGGCAACAAGGATAACTGGTTGGATGAATTGGCTCATTCTGAGCGTGAAATAGCCTCTATCGAAGATAAATTGGCTACCTTGTACGAGCGTCGCGGCCAAATCGTTGAAGCCATGCGTACACTTGGTTCTGACCAGGAACAACACCAAATGTTGCAAGAACGAGAGGCTTTACAAAGTGAATTAGAGTCTGCTCTCGAAGATTGGGCTACGCAAGTATTGATAAGCCATTGTATGGATAAGGCTCAACAATCATATGAACAAGAAAAACAACCTCATATGTTAGAACTTGCATCCTCTTATGTTGAAAGACTAACTGATGAGAGGTATACGCTTGATATTCTAGGTATCAATAAAGGGGTAGCACTTATCAACAACAATGGGGAACGACTAGAACTTAAATTCTGGTCTAGTGGTCTAGCTGACCAAGTTTACTTGGCATTGCGTCTCGCCCTAGCAAAGGTATTCTCTTATCAAGTAGAATCCTTGCCGATTATTTTGGATGATATTTTGGTGCGCTTTGACGAAAATCGTCAACGTAGTGCCTTGGAACTGTTGGCTGAGCTTGGAAAGAATCAACAGATTTGGCTCTTTACCTGTCAACGCTCTGTATATGATATGGCTCAATCTATTATGGGTATCGATTGCCATAGATTAAGTCGTAGTTAAATGAATTTCGGACTTGAAGTAAAGACTAGTTGAATTAAAGACTAATTAGATTAAATAGATATTAACGAGGTAATGAAATAATCCCTGTGGTCGCCGCAAGCTTTCACAGGGAATATTAATGGCATTGTTGTGTGTGATTGTAACCAAAGTAACTGTTTTAGTTACCATAGTGTGTTAGTATACATTTAGAACGAAAGGGGTTGGGTACTTGAACACAGCATATTTGGACATGATCCAGGGGAAGAACCCGGGTGTAACGCCTGTGTGGTATATGCGTCAAGCTGGCCGTAGCCAAGCGGAATATCGCAAAATCAAAGAAAAATATACATTATTTGAAATTACAAAAGAGCCTGAGCTATGTGCTCGTGTTACGGAATTACCTGTTAAGGAATATGGCGTCGATGCGGCGATTCTCTACAAAGATATTATGAGCCCCATGGTGGCTATGAATGTAAATGTAGAGCTCAAGGCTGGTGTGGGGCCTGTATTTAGCACGCCTATCCGCTCTATGGCTGATGTGGATAAATTAGAAACCTTTGATCCTACAAAGGTAGATTATATTGCGAAAACGATTACATTATTAACTTCTGGTATGCTCGACGTGCCGCTCATTGGTTTCTGCGGGGCACCGTTTACTATTGCGTCCTACCTTATCGAAGGGGGCCCAACAAAGAATTACAATAAGACTCGCGGTATGCTCATCGGTGCTCCAGATATGTGGAATGCATTGATGACAAAACTAGCGGACATGTCCATTGCGTACTTGTCCATGCAAGCCGATGCGGGTGCTAATGCACTTCAAATCTTTGACTCTTGGGTAGGTGCTGTTAATGCAGACCAGTATAAACAAGGAATTTACCCTCATATGGAACGAATCATAAAGACTGTGAAAGCTAAATATCCTCATTTGCCAATGGCCATGAATGGTGTTGGTACGGATCATTTGGTGTCTATTTGGTCTCACTTGCCTTTAGATGTCATTGCCCTTGATTGGCGTAGTTCCATCGTTATGGCAAACGAGCGCGGCGTAACACAAACGGTACAAGGTAACTTGGATCCGGCGTATTTGTTCGGAGACGAAAAAACATTGGCCCGCGAAGTGGATCGCATCTTGCTCGACGGCGTTCGCTATGGGCGCCATATCTTTAATTTAGGTCATGGCGTATTCCCAGAGGCAGATCCTCAAAAACTCCATTGGCTAACGGACTATGTGCATGAACGTAGTCGTGAGATTTGGACTCAAGAGAGGTAAATTAGTGAAAGTAGAAAAAAAAGGATTATTATTCCTGTCTTATGGTAGCCCTTTAAGTAAGGATGATTTAGTACCCTATATGACGAGCATTCGTCGTGGCCGTGTACCAACGGAAGCAGAGATTACAAATCTCACTAAGCGTTATGATACAATCGGTCAATGGGAAAATATTGAGCTTCAAACTATGGCAGAGTGCCAATATAAAGCATTGCTTACTCTGTTGCCAACTATGCCTTCCGCTATTGGTTTTTTACACATGAAACCATCCATTGCAGATGCGGTTGACTGCTTAGTCCAGCAAGGAGTGGAGCATATTATCGCTATTGTAACAGCTCCATTCTTCACCGCTCTCGGTACTGGAGCTTATGAAAAACAAGTGCAAGCAGCCATTTCAAACTATGATAATGTGACATTCGACTTTATTCGTTCCTGGTGGGACCAACCAACTTTTAAGGAATACTGGGTAAAAGCACTTTCAAAGTGTGTGCATAATGCTAAAGATGTATTCGTTATTTTTAGTGCGCACAGTATACCTCTTATCAATAATCATGGTGGCGATTCGTATGCGTTAGCTTTAGAGGAAAGTGCTAAAGAGATTGCTGAATATTGTAAATTACCGAATTGGACTGTGGCATGGCAAAGTGCGGCTCCTCATGGCCAATGGTTGGGCCCTACTGTAGAGGATGCAATCAATGAAGCTTTACAAACTGGTGCTACTCGCATTGCTTTTGTACCATTTGGATTTGTAAGCAATCACGTTGAGGTACTGTACGATAATGATGTGGAGTGTAAAGAATTCGTTGAAGCAAAGGGCGCAACATATATGCGTGCACCCATGCCAAATTGTAATGAAACATTTTTACAAGCAATGGCGAGTGCAATAATAGAAAGGATTCATTCGTGAACGTAACAATTGTGGGCGGTGGCTTAACAGGGCTAACAGCGGCTTATTATCTAGGTCATGCAAAGCCGGAATGGACCATTACTCTTTACGAACAAGCACCACGATTTGGTGGGAAAATACAAACGCAACGTGTGGATGACTTCGTAGTGGAACTCGGTCCTGACTCCTATTTGGGTCGTAAAACAGAAATGACAGATCTCGTGCATGATCTTGGGCTAGGGGATACCCTTGTGTCTAATGAAACAGGTCAAGCCTTTGTATATGATAGGGGCTCTATCCACCCAATTCCGGGCGGCTCCATCATGGGCATTCCTACGGAAATGATGCCCTTTGTGAAAGCAACACTTATTTCATGGCCGGGCAAATTGCGTGCTGGCCTAGATTATTTTAAGAAACCATACCAACTCGATAAAAATGGGGATGTATCCATTGGTCATTTTTTCAAATACCATTTAGGACAAGAAATGATGGATAAACTCATCGAGCCCCTATTAGCGGGTATCTATGGTGGCGATATTTATAAAATTAGTCTATTGTCGACATTCCCTCATTTTATTCAAGTAGAACAAAAGTATGGGAACATGGTAAAAGGTATGATGGCTGCTAAGATGAGTCACTCCAAAGCAGGTGTCTCTAAGGCCGCCAAAGGGGCTGTTACTGAAGGTGATGTTCCTCGAGCTGGTAAAGGCACTATGACGGACCGTCAATTTGAAAGTCACGAAGCTAAGACTAGTCAAGATACTTCTGCTGGTAATAGTGTAAGCGGTTCTAGCCATGTGACAAAGACTAGTTCTAATCATCAGTCTGCTAAGGCGCAAACGGATATGGAAAGTCGGAAGGGAACAGCGGCTCAATCCGGTATGTTTCGTCAATTGACAGGCGGCCTTGAAAGCGTGATTACCGCTATCGTTGAGGCTATGCCTAGTAATGTACACTTGCATACAGGTACACTAGTTTCTGATATTCGATGTGTTGATGGTATGTATGCTATCGATGTGGTGAATTCTGTAAACAATGCTTGTGGCTGTCAATCTACTACAGATTCAGCTACAGAGGTTCTTCTCGATAAAGCTCCTGCTATAGCGGATCATGTGATTATCTCTACTCCACCTGCGACGTATTCGCAATGGTTTAAGGATGACGCCGGCTTTGACTTCTTGCGTTCTATGGAGCAATCTAGTTGTGCCATTGCTATTATGGCCTTTGATAAAAGCACCTTTGATGGCGATTTAAAGGGCTCTGGACTACTGATTACTCGTAAGACAGATACACCGCTCACAGCGTGTACCATTTTAAATCAAAAATGGCCACAAACAACGCCTGATGATAAAGTTGTATTGCGTGTCTTTATCGGTAAGCCTGGTAATGATGTAGTAGAACGACTCAGCGAAGAGGAACTTTCAGAATTGGCAGTTAAAGAAATTCAACATATCATGGGTTTCTCTGTCAAACCAGAGTGGGTGCGCATCAATCGCCTCATTCACTGCATGCCTCAATATAATGTAGGCCATCGCGCAGGCATTAAAGCTGTTCGTGAATATGTGGCAGAGCATTATCCAAATTTACATCTCATCGGTACGCCCTTTGATGGCATTGGAATCCCTGATGGTGTAAAACAAGCAAAAGAACTGGTAGAAAAACTTGTGAATGACAAGTAAAATAGTGACTTGCTTAAAAGAGTTAGTATTAAGAGCTATAGGATTATCTCAGTCTAAAAGTAGTAGTTTAGTCTTAACTAAAGAATATACTGATAAAAATCTCAATAGAAACTAAATTGAAAAGACTCCATATGCTATAATAATTATTGGAGTCTTTTGATTTCCGTAAATATAGATATACAGTATTATTTTGATATAATCACCATAGATAGGAGTGATCATAATGGGAAAAGCAATCCCTACAGTAGAAGGTTGGCATAGCCAACACATGGTATTTGCCATGGATTTCAGCGCATGGAACTGCTTCACAGCTGATGAAAAAGCAGCTGCGCATAACGAATTAAAAGCATTCTTAGCAGAACTTGAAGCTAAACATCAAGCTAAAGAAGGTAGCTATGCATTCTATGATTGTAATGGAGCCAAAGGGGATTTAATTCTATGGATTCTTGGTCCATCCCTTGAATACTTGGCGCAAGTAGAACGCAAATTCCGCCGCCTTGCCATTGCAAGCGTATTAGTACAAACATACTCTTATACATCTGTAACAGAAGTAAGCACCTATGTTAAGGCTAAACTTGATACAGAGGAAGTAAACCAAAAACTATATCCTCACGTACCTCGCGATAAATATATCTGTTTCTATAATATGAGTAAAAAACGCGAAGGTGATGATAATTGGTTCATGCTACCACCGCAAGAACGCGGAGCCTTGATGAAGTCTCATGGTGAACTTGGTAAAACATACTTGGACGTTTTATCTGAATTCACCACAGGTGGCTGTGGCTTAGATGACTGGGAATGGGGTATTACCATCTTCAGTAACGACGATATCCAATTCAAAAAAATCGTATACGATATGCGCTTTGAAGTAGCCAGTGCAAAATATGGTATCTTCAGCGACTTCTACGTTGGTACCATCATCGACGATGCACTACTAGAAGAAATCTTTGGATAATAAAAGGGACTGCTTGGCAGTCCCTTTTTTCTCCCCTCAAAATGAAGGCTATAATTTTGAATAAAAAATTTTTGTATTCTTTTTACTGTACTGCGTAAAATATAATTCACTATGTCTGAGTATCTTATTTATAACTATATTTTTATAAAAGAGAACCCCGCATCTATCCGACTTACGAGGTCAAGGCCCTAGGCCGTAGACCTGATAAGTATGGAGGAGAGATGTGGGGTTTCTTTTATCACTTAGTATAGAAAAGTGAATTATATTTTGTAGTACTGTTCAGTGAACGTAAATTTTCTGTTCCAGAAAATTATACGTTCATGTTTGCACCTTTACGCACATAGAACCAGTAGCACACTGCTACAGTTACAATGTTAAATGCAAGTAATACAGCAAAGGCTGGGTGAATATTGCCGAACATGGAATATACAAAGCCAAAGATCTTAGGTGTAATAAAGGCACCGTATGCAGCTACAGCGGCTACGAAACCTGTAATTAAAGAGGAGAGCAATGGGTTGCCAAATACGTGTGGAATCATACGGAATGTTGCACCGGTAGCAAAACCACAGCATACAAAGGTTAATACGGACATTGCGAAGAAGAATGGGAAGTTGTGCATATCTACACCAACCGCAATCAATGCAGTGGAAGCACATAAGCCGATAAGACTAATGAAGGTAACTTTTGTACCGCTGTTGATCTTATCTGCTAACCAACCACCTACAGGACGAAGGGCACCCGCTACAAGTGGGCCTACGAAGGCGATGGATGCAAATGGGACTTCAGGGAATTCTTTGCCAACTAACAAGCCTAGTGCAGCTGCGTAACCAGAAAATGCACCGAAGGAACATGTGTAAAGCAATGTAAGCGCCCATGTATGCTTATTGCCAAAGATTTGTACGAGGTTTTTAGGATTTGGTTTTTCTAGAGGTAAGTTATCCATGAAACGAGTCATCAATGCAAGGATAACTACAAGAGGTACAACCCACATGAAAGCAGCATTAGCTAGATATACTGCGTTGCCCTTAATAATTGCTGGCGTTACGCCAAATACACTACCTAAAGCGGCAGATCCCATAGCAAATGGAGCTAGGAAGTAGATTACAGAAATACCAAGATTACCAACGCCGCCGTTGATACCAAGCGCTGTGCCTTTTTCGGATTTAGGGAAGAAGTTGCCAATGTATGCCATAGAGGATGAGAAGTTGGCACCTGCTAAACCGATAAGAGCTGTTAAAATCATAAATGTCGCATAAGAAGTTGTTGTATCTTGTACAGCAAAGCCAAGCCAAACAACAGGAACTAATAAGATAATTGTGGAAATAAATGTCCAGTTTTTACCGCCTAATAGTGCTGGCATGTATGTGTATACAAATCGCAATGTAGCACCTACAAGGCCTGGTAAGGCAGCTAATGTAAATAATTGATCTGTAGTAAAGTTAAATCCAGCGCTATTTAGCTGAGCCGCAATGGTTGCCCATAAGTACCAAACACAGAATGAAAGTGTTAAGGCAATGGTGGATATAACGAGGTTTTGTTTAGCAATTTTTTTGCCAAACTTTTCCCAAAATTCCGGATTTTCTGGTTGCCAATTAGCCACAATTTCGCTACGGCTTGCCCCTACTTGAGGCATTTTTAGTTCGTTCATTTTGAACTTCTCCTTACTGTAACAACTATACACGTAGACAAGAAAAATATATAAGATTATATATAGTATATATATATATAGTAAAATCTAAAGAATTTCCATAGAAAGCATTCGATTTACTTACAAAACTGCGTTATAATTATTGTAGCATTAATATTTTTCAATGTCTTACATCACAGATATATTATATAGTGTAATTTTTTTTGTGAATGTGATGTAAAACACACATATTCTGAAATTAATAAGTTATAATAATCATATATATACAAAAAAGTATATAATACATGTACTTTTACTATAAATAGATTAGTATAACTAATGGATTTTATTTT
>ERZ1674165.148-NODE-148-length-12945-cov-2.316292_pt1 | contig 12945 bp, 10 predicted proteins | sample MGYA00581302_ERZ1674165 | MGnify/ENA primary metagenome ERZ1674165 (study PRJEB41354, sample SAMEA4873305) | human saliva metagenome | biome: human-associated habitat [ENVO:00009003]; feature: mouth environment [ENVO:08000002]; material: saliva material... | reverse complement strand
AAAATATTATACTTCAAAGAATTAAAATGAATAAACGATAAAATGGCCGTCTGAAAAGTTCAATCATGGTTTGTGATGTAGGTCAAAGCAAAATGTAACTAAATTACCTATAGTTATCGTAGTGAAAATTTATTGACCTTATTGCCACCTTTTATTAAGGAGATACACCATGAACGCATCAGCCGACAACGTCGTCAGCCCAGCCGTAGCCGAGGTAAACAGCCTGGTTGACAAGGGTTTACGGGCATTGGACGAGTTTCTTAAGCTCGATCAGGAGCAGATTGACTTTATTGTTGCCAAAGCCTCTATTGCCGCGCTGGACAAACATGGTGTACTCGCCATGCACGCGGTTGAAGAAACGGGACGCGGCGTGTTTGAGGATAAGGCGACGAAAAACCTGTTTGCCTGCGAAAACGTCGTGCGCCGCCTGCGTGATTTGAAAACTGTGGGCGTCATCAGCGAAGACGATGTAACCGGCATTACGGAAATTGCCGATCCGGTCGGCGTGGTTTGCGGTATCGTGCCGACGACCAATCCGACTTCCACCACCATTTTCAAATCCCTGATTGCACTGAAAACCCGCAATCCGATTATTTTCTCGTTCCACCCGTCCGCCCAGCAGTGTTCCGCCCATGCCGCGCGTATCGTGCGCGATGCGGCGATTGCGGCCGGTGCGCCGGAAAACTGTATCCAGTGGATTGAAAAGCCGTCTATGGAAGGCACTTCCGCGCTGATGAAACATCCGGGCGTGGCAACGATTTTGGCGACCGGCGGCAATGCGATGGTGGAAGCCGCGTATTCTTGCGGCAAACCTGCGCTCGGCGTCGGGGCGGGCAACGTACCTGCTTATGTTGAAAAAACGGCGGACATCAAACAGGTGGCGCACGATATTGTGATGTCGAAATCTTTTGATAACGGCATGGTGTGCGCCAGCGAGCAGGCGGTGATTGCCGATAAAGAGATTTACAAAGAGTTGGCCGAAGAGTTCAAATCCTACGGCGTGTACTTTGCCAACAAAAAAGAAAAAGCCATGCTCGAAGAGTTTATCTTCGGCGTAACGGCGAATTGCGCCAGCTGCGGCGGCGCGAAACTCAATTCTGCGGTAGTGGGCAAACCGGCAGCATGGATTGCCGAACAGGCCGGGTTTAAAGTACCTGAAAAAACCAACATCATCATCGCCGAATGCCGCGAAGTCGGCCCGAACGAGCCGCTGACCCGCGAGAAACTTTCGCCTGTTTTGGCCATGATTAAGGCGGATTCGACCGAACAAGGCTTGAAGTTCGCCGAAGAAATGGTTGCCTTTGACGGCTTGGGACACTCCGCCGCCATCCATACCGCCGACGAAGAATTGGTCAAAACGTTCGGCTCCCGCGTCAAAGCGCTGCGCGTGATTTGGAATTCGCCTTCCACCTTCGGCGGCATCGGCGACGTGTACAACGCCTTCCTGCCTTCTCTGACCCTCGGTTGCGGCTCTTACGGTAAAAACGCCGTCGGCGGCAACGTCAGCGCAGTCAACCTGTTAAACATCAAAAAAGTAGGCCGTCGGAGAAACAACATGCAATGGTTCAAAGTGCCCGCCAAAATCTATTTTGAGCGCGATTCCATCCAATACCTGCAAGACATGAAAGACTGCGAAAAAGTCATGATCGTGACCGACCGTTCGATGGTTGATCTGGGCTTTGTCGATAAAATCACCTACCAACTGCACCAACGCAAAAACAAAGTGACCATCCAGCTGTTTACCGATGTCGAAGCCGATCCGAGCGTCCAAACCGTCTATAAAGGCACGGATTTGATGCGCAGCTTCCAGCCCGACACCATCATCGCGCTGGGCGGCGGCTCGCCGATGGACGCGGCCAAAGCCATGTGGCTCTTCTACGAGCAGCCACAAGTCGACTTTGAAGACTTGGTGCAAAAATTCATGGACATCCGTAAACGCGCGTTCCGCTTCCCTGAATTGGGCCGAAAAGCCAAATTCATCGGCATTCCTACCACATCGGGTACCGGCTCCGAAGTGACGCCGTTTACCGTCATCAGCGACGGCGACAAAAAATATCCGATTGCCGACTACTCGCTGACACCGACCATTTCGATTGTTGACCCTGCGTTTACCATGACCGTACCGGCAGGCGTAACCGCCGATACCGGTTTGGATGTACTGACCCACGCCGTAGAAGCATACGTTTCCGTACTGGCAAACGACTTTACAGACGGCCTCGCCCTGCAAGCCATCAAGCTCGTGTTCCAATACCTCGAACGTTCCTACAAACACGGTGCGGCCGATCCAGAAGCGCGCGAGCATATGCACAATGCCTCCACCATCGCAGGCATGGCGTTTGCCAACGCGTTCTTGGGCATCAACCACTCGATGGCACACAAAATCGGCGGCAAATATCACGTTCCGCACGGCCGTGCCAACGCCATCCTGCTGCCGCACGTCATCCGCTACAACGGCACGCGCCCGCAGAAAACCGCCACTTGGCCGAAGTACAACTACTACAAAGCCGACCTGAAATATCAGGAAATCGCCCGTACCTTAGGCCTGCCATGCAGCACACCGGCAGAAGGCGTCGAATCCTTCGCCCGCGCCTGTCATGAACTGGCGGTCAACGTCGGCATCAAAATGTCGTTTAAAGAGCAGGGCATCGATGAGAAAACCTTCCTCGACGGCAGAAAAGAGCTGGCCATGATGTCTTTTGAAGACCAATGCACCCCGGCCAACCCGCGTCTGGCACTGGTCGCCGACATGGAAGAAATCCTGACCAAAGCCTATTACGGCGAATAAAATCGGGGAGATAAAAAGGCCGTCTGAAACCTGAATATAGGGTTTCAGACGGCCTTTTGTATTAGAACTAAAGTTGATACTTATTGTATGTGGAATTTAATTTGCAAACATTAAGAATAGTCATCATGAAATCAGAAATTTTAAAACAATTTGGCAAACATGTTCGTCATTTAAGACAACTGCAGGATTTAAGTCAGGAAGCATTGGCTGAAAAAGCGAATATGCACCGGACTTATATCGGGATGATAGAACGTGGAGAGCGTAACCCCGCCCTATTAAATCTTGTTCGTTTGGCTAATGCATTAAATATTTCTTTACCTGAACTTTTGACTTTTAAAGACTATGTTAATGAAGGAAACTGTGATAATGAATTTAACTGATTCGTATGATTTTTTTGAAGAAAACGCCGGAAAGACGCTAGGAGAACTAAAACTTGAATATCAAACCAGATTTCCTGGTTTTACCTCTGAAATGAGGATAAATAAAGGCGGGGTAGGACAGTTTATCGAAAAATTGATAGGGCTTAACAATACAAATGCTTTGACAGATTTTGCTGATGGCGAGCTGAAAACCAATAAAGCAGATACAGATGGTGCACCACTAGAGACTATGTTTATCTCGCAGATTTCCAGTAACTTTGATCAGTTAATCAGCGATCAGATAAGCTTTGAAGATAGTTGGATATACCAAAAAATTAAGAATTTGCTATATGTTCCTATCTGTAAAGTCGGCAACGATCCTGACCAATGGTACATACAGTCAGCCTATCATGTACAAATAAATGAAGGGAGTGAACTTTTCAGACAGTTATCTGCTGATTTTACGCAAATTAAAAGTAAGCTGTTAGCAGATATTAATTCCGGCAACGGATACATTCATACATCAAACGGTAGTTTTATACAAATCAGATCAAAAGATTCCAAGCCATACCATCCTATATTTTCTGCACAATATAATCGGAATATTTCAAATAAGAATCATGCATTTTATTTTAAAAAAGAATTCATACAGAAAGTTCGTGAAATGGCCAGACAGGGTAGAGATGGTGTTGTTCGAATAATTTAAAATAAAATGGGGCTACAGCTTTTGTTGTAGCCTTTTCTTTGCTAATTCAAAAAAATCTTCTTCTAGTTCGCAACCACAAAATTTCCGACCATGTTTTAAGGCAGCAACGCCTGTTGTGCCGCTGCCCATGAAAGGGTCAAAAATTAAATCTCCGATGTTTGAAGCTGAGAGTATGCAGCGTTCAAGCAAGGGGAGTGGTTTTTGTGTCGGATGTTTGCCGAATGTTTTTTCGGTTTTATTTGGTGGAGGAAATGTCCAAACACATTTCATCTGTTTGCCATTATTTTGTGCTTTCATCATTTCATAATGAAACGTGTGTTTGGCTTTTTTATTTTTCTTTGCCCATAAGATTGTTTCTGTCGAATGGGTAAAAAAACGGCAGGACAAATTAGGGGGAGGATTGGGTTTTTCCCAAGTAATATTGTTCAAAATATGGTATCCGATAGTTTGCATCAGGTAGCCGATTAAATAAATATTATGGAATGTGCCGCAAACCCAAATTGTGCCGTTTGGTTTTAATAAGGCGTAACACAGTCGAAGCCATTCTTCGTAGAATTCCAAATCTGCCGCCATCCCTTTGGATTTATCCCAGTTGCCTTTATTGACGGAAACCATTTGCCCGTTTTGACAACTGAAACCGTCATTGGAAAGAAAGTAAGGCGGGTCTGCGAAAATCATATCAAAACAGCCGTTTGGATGTTTTTCCAATATCTTCCGCATGACGTTAAGGGAATTTTCGTTGTAGAGAACAAGGTCGTCTGAAACGATTTTTTTCAAACGACTTTGATAAATGGCAGCTTCTTCAGCCAGTTTGTTGAAATCACTCATAAATTGCCAATAATTCTCCGACTTTCTTACGACTGCTGCCTTTGGCGGCAATATTGCGCTGTACTTCAACCGTTTTCAGAATGGCAGAAGAATAAATATTTCTCGTAAATTCAGTATCATGATTTGAAATCAAAACGCCTTGAGAGTTAGGCGCAATTTGTTGGGCTGACTGGGCAAGACGGATTTGATCGTCTAAATTGAAACCTTCTTTAGCATAAGTGGTAAATGAAGCGGTTGGGCTTAAAGGCGCATAAGGAGGATCACAATAAACAATATCTGTATTGTTTGTCAGAGATAGGATCGTTTGAAAATCTCCGCACATTAATTCAACTCTGTCAGATTTTTGAATGAAACCTTCCATTTCTTGTTGTGGAAAGTAAGGAGATTTGTAGCGTCCGAATGGCACATTGAATGCCCCTTTGCTGTTGTAACGGCATAAACCGTTAAAAGCATGGCGGTTCAAATAAATAAATAGTGCCTGAAGTTGAATTGTTCCCGCAATTCATAGAATCTTGAATCGCTATTGTTTTCGGAAGTAAAGAAAGAGCGGGTATAGTCTATGAATCCGGATTTTTCTTCTTTTAGGATACGGAATAAGCCGATTAAGTCAGCGTTAATATCATTGAGCAGATAATGTTCGAAATCCAATGCAAGAGATAAAGCGGCAGAACCGCAAAAGGGTTCAATCAGACGTTTTCGTGCAGGAGTAGGTAGATTGTGTTCGATAAAGGGGACAAGTTTATGTTTGCCACCAGCCCATTTTAGGAAGGGTTTTGAAGCCATTAGGATGCCAAGTACAAGCGTGGTTGATTGGCTTCGAATTGTGCCAAAACATCGTGAGGAATACAACGGATTTATGTTTTTGGGACGTGTGTAGAGTGATTCTAAATCCAATGGAATCTTTCCATACCAATGTGTTATTGGACTTATCAGCTTAATCTACCTTAAAAAGGCCGTCTGAAAACCTGTTTCCAAGTTTCAGACGGCCTTTATCCGTATGACTAAACCTTAAAAGTGGTTTAGACGACGATATTTACCAAACGTCCGGGTACGACGATGATTTTCTTCGCAGGCTTGCCTTCCATGAATTTTACTGCGCCTTCGTTGGCAAGGGCGGCGGCTTCGAGGTCGGCTTTGGAGGCGTCGGCGGCAACGGTGATTTTGCCGCGCAGTTTGCCGTTGACTTGAACCATGACTTCGATTTCGGATTTGACCAAGGCGGCCTCATCGACTGTCGGCCAGCCTGCTTCCCACAGTTTCGCGCCGTTTAATTCGCTCCACAGGGTTTCGCAGATGTGCGGCACAATCGGCCACAGCAGGCGTACGACGGCTTCCAATACTTCTTGGGCGACGGCGCGGCCTTGTTCGCCGTTGGTGTCGGTTTTATCGTATTGGTTGAGCAGTTCCATTACGGCGGCGATGGCGGTGTTGAACTGCTGACGGCGGCCGTAGTCGTCGCTGACTTTGGCGATGGTGGAATGCAGTTTGTGGCGCAGGTCTTTGAGTTCTTTAGACAAACCGTCTTGGCTGCCTGCGAACGCTTTGACTGCTTCGCCTTGCTTCAGGTATTCGTAAACGGTACGCCACAGACGACGCAGGAAGCGGTGCGCGCCTTCGACGCCGCTGTCGCTCCACTCGAGAGACTGTTCGGGCGGTGCGGCGAACATCATAAACAGGCGGGCGGTATCTGCGCCGTAGGCATTAATCAGTTCTTGCGGATCGACGCCGTTGTTTTTGGACTTGGACATTTTTTCCGTGCCGCTGATGACGACGGGCAGGCCGTCGGCTTTGAGGACGGCGGAAACGGGGCGGCCTTTGTCATCAAAGGTCAGCTCGACATCGGCAGGATTGATCCAGTCTTTGCCGCCTTTGTCGTTTTCGCGGTAGTAGGTTTCGCAGACGACCATGCCTTGCGTGAGCAGGCGTTCAAATGGTTCGTCAACATTAACCAAGCCTTCGTCGCGCATCAGTTTGGTGAAGAAGCGCGCGTACAAGAGGTGCAAAATTGCGTGTTCGATACCGCCGATGTATTGGTCGACCGAGCCCCAGTATTTCGCGGCTTCTGCCGATACCATGCCTTCTGCGAACTTGGGCGACATGTAGCGGAAGAAGTACCAGCTTGATTCCATGAAGGTGTCCATGGTGTCGGTTTCGCGTTTTGCCGCACCGCCGCAGCATGGGCAGGTGGTTTCGTAAAACTCGGGCATTTTTGCCAGCGGCGAACCCATGCCATCGGGTACGACGTTTTCAGGCAAAACGACGGGCAGTTGGTCGGCTGGGACGGGGACGTCGCCGCATTTTTCGCAATGAACGATAGGAATCGGGCAGCCCCAGTAGCGCTGGCGCGAAATACCCCAGTCGCGCAGGCGGTATTGGGTTTTCGGTTCGCCTGCGTCTTGGCTTTGCAGTTTGGCGGCGATGGCGTCGAAGGCCGTCTGAAAATTCATACCGTCCAAGTCGCCGCTGTTGACCAATACGCCGTTTTCTTTGTCGCCGTACCATTCTTGCCATTGGTTTGCATCGAATACATTGTCGCCGATGGCAATCACTTGTTTTTTAGGTAGATTGTATTTGGTGGCGAACTCGAAATCGCGTTCGTCGTGCGCCGGAACCGCCATCACCGCGCCGTCGCCGTAGCCCCATAATACATAGTTGGCAATCCACACTTCCAGCTTGTCGCCGTTGAGCGGGTTGACGACGTAGCGGCCGGTCGGCACGCCTTTTTTCTCCATCGTCGCCATATCGGCTTCGGCAACCGAGCCGGCTTTGCATTCGGCGATAAATGCCTGCAATTCGGGTTTGTCGGCGGCTGCAGCGGTTGCCAGCGGATGCTCGGCGGCAACGGCAACATAAGTCACGCCCATCAGCGTGTCGGGACGGGTGGTATAAACTTGCAGGAATTTCGCGTAATCGCCTTCCAAGCCTTGTTTGCTGTCGTCCGAAACAGCGAAGCGCACGGTCATGCCGCGAGATTTGCCGATCCAGTTGCGCTGCATGGTTTTGACTTGTTCCGGCCAGTGTTCCAGCTTGTCCAAGTCGTTGAGCAGCTCTTCGGCGTAATCCGTGATTTTGAAGTAATACATCGGGATTTCGCGTTTTTCGATCAACGCGCCCGAACGCCAGCCGCGTCCGTCGATGACTTGCTCGTTGGCAAGGACGGTTTGGTCGACCGGGTCCCAGTTTACCGTGCCGTTTTTGCGATAGACGATGCCTTTTTCAAACAGCTTGGTAAACAGCCATTGTTCCCAGCGGTAGTATTCGGGTTTGCAGGTGGCGACTTCGCGCTCCCAGTCAATCGCAAAACCCAGGCTTTTGAGCTGGGTTTTCATGTATTCGATGTTGTCGTACGTCCAAGCGGCGGGGGCGACATTGTTTTTCATCGCCGCGTTTTCCGCCGGCATGCCGAACGCGTCCCAACCCATAGGCTGCATGACGTTGAAGCCGTTTAAGCGTTTGAAGCGGCTCAATACGTCGCCGATGGTGTAGTTGCGCACATGCCCCATGTGCAGCTTGCCGCTGGGGTAGGGGAACATGGAGAGGCAGTAGTATTTGGGTTTGGAGGCGTCTTCGGAGACGTTGAAAATACGCTCGTCGTCCCATTTTTTCTGCGCCGCAGGCTCGATGGCGGCGGGTTGGTAATGTTCTTGCATGGTCATTCTGTTTTTCGCTTGAAAACGTTGGAAAAAATAAAGATAGGATTATAGCAGGTTGTCGGGCCTGTCGGTTTGACAAAGGCCGTCTGAATGTTTAGATGTCGGAAAAGCACAATTTCAGACGGCCTTGAAAATACTGACTTGAGTTTTTGATACTCGCCCACATATCCCACCCAGTTTGAATTCATTCTTAACACTATCAAAATTATGAGCAATAAAGATTTTTACGAAACCCTTGGTGTTGCCCGCAGCGCTAGCGATGATGAAATCAAAAAAGCCTACCGCAAGCTGGCAATGAAATACCATCCCGACCGCAACCCTGACAACAAAGAAGCGGAAGAAAAATTTAAAGAAGTCCAAAAAGCTTACGATACCTTGTCAGACAAGGAAAAACGCGCCATGTACGACCAATACGGCCATGCCGCGTTTGAGCAGGGCATGGGCGGCGGCGCGGGCGGATTCGGCGGTTTTGGCGGGTTCGGCGGCGCGCAAGGCTTCGATTTTTCCGATATTTTCAGCCAAATGTTCGGCGGCGGTGCCGGCGGCCGCCAGCCGGATTACAGCGGCGCGGACTTGCAGGTCGGCATAGAAATTTCGCTTGAAGAAGCCGCCAAAGGCGTGAAAAAACGCATCAATATTCCGACTTACGAAGAATGTGATGTCTGCCACGGCTCAGGTGCCAAACCGGGCACATCCGCATCGACTTGTTCGACCTGTCACGGCTCAGGTACGGTACACGTCCGCCAAGCCATTTTCCAAATGCAGCAGACTTGTCCGACTTGTCACGGTACAGGCAAAGAAATCAAAGATCCTTGCGTCAAATGCCGTGGCGAAGGCCGCACCAAAACCAGCAAAACGGTTGAAGTCAACATTCCGGCAGGCATCGACGACGGTCAACGCATCCGCTTGAGCGGCGAGGGCGAGCCGGGTCAACACGGCGCACCGGCAGGCGATTTGTACGTCAATGTCCGCGTGAGACAGCACAAAATCTTCGAGCGCAACGGCTTGGACTTGCATTGCGAACTGCCGATCAGCTTTGCCATTGCCGCATTGGGCGGCGAAGTCGAAGTGCCGACTTTGGACGGTAAAGTCAAACTGCACATCCCGAAAGAAACGCAAACCGGCCGCCGTATGCGGGTGAAAGGCAAAGGCATCAAGTCTCTGCGTTCCAGCTCGACCGGCGATTTGTACTGCCACATTTTGGTTGAAACACCGGTTAACCTGACCGACCGTCAGAAAGAGTTGTTGGAAGAATTTGAAAAAATCTCCTCCGGTCTCAATCTCAGCCAAACCCCGCGCAAAAAATCGTTTTGGGAAAAAGTAGGCGAAAAAGTAGGTGATTTGTTCTCCGATAATTAATCGTTGTGAAAAAGGCCGTCTGAAACCTGATTGAATGAGGTTTCAGACGGCCTTTTGTTTTTCTTTTTGTTGCTTTAAACAATGGTTTGCCTTACAATGCGCGCTTTACTCTTACGGGAGTAGCCATTCGGCGCAATGCCGAAACCGTTGTCAACATAATCGGCTTGTGCGGCCGTGGCAGCGGTATCTTCTCTGCTTTATCGGAAGACAGGCAAGACGTAAGCGTTGTCCATACCCTTGCGGGCGGTATGCACAGCGCTTTTTGTTTGCCCGCTTTTCGGTTGAGTATCTTAAATCATGGAAGCTTTTTTCTCTTCGACGCTGGGCGTTGCCATTGCCGAAATCGGCGATAAAACGCAATTACTGGCGCTCTTTTTGGCAGCACGTTTTGCCCACAAAAACGCGATTGTTGCCGGTATCTTTATTGCAACCCTGTTGAACCATCTTGTTTCAGCCGCACTCGGTGTCTGGCTGGCATCCGCTATTTCGCCCGAAGTCATGAAATGGGTGGTCGGCGGCAGCTTTGTTGCGGTCGGTTTATGGCTGCTGTTGCCGGACAAAGACGAAGACCCTGACAGCAAGTGGTTGAAATACGGCGCATTTACGGCGACGGTCGTCCTGTTTTTCTTGGCGGAAATCGGCGACAAAACGCAAATTGCAACGGTTCTTTTGGCGGCCAAATACCAATCTATCCTGCTCGTCGTGGTCGGCAGTATTGCCGGTTTGATGATTGCTTCTGTGCCTGCCGTGTATTTGGGCGAAATGCTGATGCGCAAAATTCCGGCCAAAGCAGTGCGCATTGCCGCATGTATCTTGTTCTGCTTGCTGGGTATTTTGACCCTGCTTGGCGACGGTATCATGTTGAAGGCCGTCTGAAATGTGGGACCTTGTTTTTGAACACAAAGACTTTGTGGTCATTAATAAGCCTTGCGGCGTATCGGTGCACAGCGAATCGGAAGGGGAGGTTTGCCTGACCGCATCGCTGGCACAGCAGCTCGGCGTTGAACGCGTGTGGCTGGTTCACCGTTTGGACAAAGCCACCAGCGGCCTGTTGCTGCTTGCGCTCAACCGCGACAGCGCGGCGGCTTTGTCGGCGCAGTTTGCCGAGAAAACCATGCGTAAAACTTATTTGGCACTCGGTACGCACAAGCCGGCGAAAAAGCAGGGCTGGGTGAAAGGCGGTATGGCGCGTTCGCGGCGCGGTACATGGAAGCTGACGCGTGACGAGGATAATTTTGCCGTTACCCGTTTCAGCAGTCAAAGCCTGAAGCCCGGTTTGCGCCTGTTTGTGTTGCAGCCGTTTACCGGCAAAACCCATCAGCTGCGCGTGGCCATGAAAAGCATAGGCAGTCCGATTTTGGGCGATACGCTGTATGGCGGCGATGAGGCGGAACATCTGTTTCTGCACGCTTGGCGTTTGGTTTTCGACTATCGCGGCGAGCATTTCGATATTCGGGTTGCGCCTGATAAAACATGGCCGTCTGAAATCGATTTGTCGGCGTGTTTGGGCTCGGATGAGTCCGAATAGAAGCAGTGAGATTTTTGTGTATATTAAATAAAAAAGGCCGTCTGAAAATTGTTCAGACGGCCTTTTGATTGTTTCAAGTTTACATTTCCAATTCGCTCAAACCCGGCAAATCGGCAAAACAGCGGTCGTGCGTGATTTGGCAGAAGTTGTCCAGATAGCCTTTGTTGGCATCTTCCGTACGAATGGCGGCATAAAGTTTGCTTTGCAGGCCGTCTGAAGTGATTTTGCGGTGGACGACGTAGCCTTTTTCCAAATACGGCATGACCGTCCAATAGGGCAGGGCGGCGATGCCGCGTTTGCTGGCAACCAGCTGGATAATGGCAATGGTCAGCTCGCTATGGCGGCGCGGCGGATTAATGCCTTTGGGCAGCAGCACTTTTTTGGGCAAATCCAGCATTTCGTCGGGGACGGGATAAGTAATCAGGGTTTCTTCGATAAAGTCTTCCGCTTCCCAAACGTCTTTGTCGGCAAGCGGGTGGTCTTCTGCGCAGATGCCGACCATTTCATAGGCAAACAGGGGGCGGTAGCTGATGCCGTTGAGCGGCTCGGCTTCGGAAACGATGGCAAGATCGGCGCGGTGTTGCAGCAGCAACCCGACCGGATCGGCTTGGAAACCGGAAACGATGTCCAATTCAACTTGCGGCCATAAGGGGCGGAACTCACCCATGGCAGGCATCAGCCAGTCAAAGCAGGTGTGGCATTCGACAGCAAGCCTGAGTTCGCCGGCTTCGCCTTCGATAATCCGCACCAAATCACGTTCGGCGGCGGCAACCTGCGGCAACAGCTCGCGCGCCAGTTGCAACAGGCGCATACCGGCCGGAGTGAAGCGCAAAGGTGTGGATTTGCGTTCAAACAACGGCGTTTCGTAATAATTTTCTAAGGCGCGGATTTGGTGCGACAGGGCGGATTGGGTCAGGAAAACCCGTTTGGCGGCAAGGGAAACGCTGCCGGTTTCTTCTAAAGCCAGCAAGGTTTTGAGATGACGCAATTCGATAATAGAGTCCATGTGTTTTCAGACGGCCTGTGGGTAAGGTGGGGTATATTAAAATAATTCATGATGATGTGCAAATGATTAATGTTGGGAATGATTGCTGAAATCGGAATGTAAGAATTTGAGGCATAAACAGATTTTGCGGTTAGAATGCGAAGCTGTTTTTGAAGATAGATATAAGGAGCGGAATATGGCTTTACGCCGCGAAATTCTGGCTTGGTGCGATGAGACTTTGCAGGTCGGGCTGTTTAAGGACTATGCGCCCAACGGTTTGCAGGTTGAAGGCAAAGAAGAAATTGCCAAAATCGCCACTTCGGTTACCGCCAGCAAAGCTGCAATCGATTTTGCCGTAGGGCAGGGGGCGGATATGCTTTTGGTTCACCACGGCATGTTTTGGAAAAGCGAGCCTGTCACGATTACCGGTTGGAAAAAAGCACGCATTGAAACCTTGCTGCAACACCAAATCAATATGGCAGGCTACCACCTGCCGCTGGACGCGCACCCGCAATTAGGCAATAACGCGCAGTTGGCCGAGAAACTCGATTGGGTACTCGAAAAACAATTCGGCGAGCAAAACCTGTTGAATACAGGCCGTCTGAAAACCACGCAAACGCTGGCGCAATTGTCTGAACGCATTGAGGCGGTATTTGACCGCAAGCCGACCGTTATCGGCGATCTTGAACGCGAAATCAAACGCATTGCCTGGTGCAGTGGCGGTGCGCAGGGATTTTTTCAG
>ERZ1674165.147-NODE-147-length-13048-cov-4.787886_pt1 | contig 13048 bp, 8 predicted proteins | sample MGYA00581302_ERZ1674165 | MGnify/ENA primary metagenome ERZ1674165 (study PRJEB41354, sample SAMEA4873305) | human saliva metagenome | biome: human-associated habitat [ENVO:00009003]; feature: mouth environment [ENVO:08000002]; material: saliva material... | reverse complement strand
AAGAAGACAGGGTAACATAAGAACTTATTGGCTATTCTTCTGTTACCCTGCACTTTGTTTATATGTTACTTTGTCTTACTTACCCTGTTACCCTGTCTTACTTACCCTGTCAATAAACTACGATGTCAGTGCTTATAATGTCTATCCCTTTACGATTTTCTTAATATCATTCAGCTTATTGAGGGCTTCAACAGGCGTAAGATTGTTGACATCAAGACCAAGGATTTCGTCACGAATCTGCGTAAGGACAGGATCATCGAGTTGGAAGAAGGAGAGTTGAACACCTTCTCTACTCTGGTCAAGACGCTCAACGGCAGCCTTACCGACACCACCTACTTGTGAATTATCCTTTTCAAGCTCCTTAAGTATAATGTTTGCACGCTTAACAATAGAACGAGGCATACCCGCTATCTCTGCTACATGAATACCGAAGGAATGCTCACTACCACCTTTCTCTAACTTACGAACGAAGATAATCTTTCCATCCACTTCCTTAACAGAGACGTTGAAGTTCTTGATACGAGGGAAATTCTTCTCCATCTCGTTCAATTCATGGTAGTGTGTAGCAAAGAGGGTACGTGCCTGTGCACGCGAATGTTCGTGTAGATACTCTACAATTGCCCACGCAATGCTAATTCCATCGTAAGTACTTGTACCACGTCCTAACTCATCAAAGAGTACTAAAGAGCGTGGAGTGACGTTATTAAGGATGTTTGAAGCCTCCGTCATCTCAACCATAAAGGTTGATTCTCCTAATGAAATGTTATCCGAAGCACCCACACGTGTGAAGATTTTATCCACCATTCCGATGCGTGCTCGTTCAGCAGGAACGAAGCAACCAATCTGTGCTAACAGCACGATGAGGGCTGTTTGACGCAACAAAGCAGACTTACCTGCCATATTCGGACCCGTAATCATCATGATCTGTTGGTGTTCCGTATCAAGCAATACATCATTAGGCACATACTGTTCACCTATCGGTAACTGTGTTTCTATCACTGGATGGCGACCCTGTTTAATGTCTAATACCTCCGAATCATCTACTACTGGGCGCACATAACGCTGCAACTGCGATACTTTCATAAACGAAAGTAGACAGTCGAGATGGGCAATAAGATTGGCATTGATCTGTATCTGCGGAATAAACTCCTGCATATCCTGTATCAGCTCCATATAAAGCTGAGTCTCCAAAGCCAATATCTTCTCATCCGCACCAAGTATCTTCTCCTCGTATTCTTTAAGTTCAGGGGTAATATAACGCTCTGCCTGCGCTAATGTCTGCTTACGAATCCAATTCTCAGGTACCTTATCTTTAAAGGTATTGCGCACCTCCAAGTAATAGCCGAACACGTTATTAAATCCTATTTTCAGCGAGGTAATACCTGTCTGAGCAATCTCCTTCTCTTGAATCTCTAACAGATACTGCTTTCCATTATCACGAATAGAACGCAAATCGTCGAGCTCTTGGTTAAAACCTAAGGCTATCACATCGCCTTTATTCACCAACTGTGGAGGGTCAGGCTGTATCTCTTTCTCTATTCTATCACGTAGGGACTCACAGAGGTTCAGCTGTTCTCCAATCCTCTTCAGCGTATCGCTCTTTGTATAAAGGCAGGCTGTCTTAACCGGTTGGATAGCCATAAGGGCATTCTTCAGCTGCACTACCTCACGAGGTGACACACGACCGACAGCTACCTTTGATATAATACGCTCTAAGTCACCAATGCGATGGAACTGTTCATTGATACATTCGCGGAAATCTGGTTCTCGGAAGAGATAATCAACCACGTCTAAACGCTCATTAATCGGCTTTTCATCCTTCAGTGGGAAGACCATCCAACGGCGCAACATACGTCCACCCATTGGCGTAATCGTATTGTCAATGACATTCAAAAGCGATGAACCATCCTCATTCATTGGTGCAATCAGCTCCAAAGAACGGATAGTGAAACGGTCCATACGCACGTATTTATCTTCTTCTATACGTGCTAATGAAGTGATATGATTGATTTGTGTGTGCTGTGTTATCTCTAAATACTGTAGAATAGCACCTGCTGCAACGACACCATTATTCAGATGGTCGACACCGAAACCCTTTAAGTTCTTTGTTCCAAAATGCTTTAATAGCTTCTGTCGAGCCGTCTGATCAGTAAACACCCAATCGTCCATCTCGAATGTACAAAGGCGTGTACCAAAGTAGCGTTCGAAGTCTTGTTTCTTCGCACGGTCGAAGAGTACTTCCTTTGGTTGGAAGTTACCCAATAGCTTTTCGACGTAATCAAAGGTGCCTTCACCTGTCAGGAACTCTCCTGTAGATATGTCTAAGAAACTGACACCACAAGAACCTTTACCGAAGTGTACCGCAGCAAGGAAGTTATTTTCCTTATAGTTCAGTACGTTGTCGCTCATGGCAACACCCGGAGTAACAAGTTCTGTGATACCACGCTTCACCATCTTGTCCATTGCCGACAAACCCTTCTTGCCTTTGATAGCCTCACGTTTCTTCTTTGGATCTTCTAATTGGTCGCAGATAGCTACACGCTTTCCAGCTCGGATAAGCTTAGGAAGATAAGTATCAAGGGCATGATGGGGGAAACCAGCCATCTCTATCGAGTCGCCATTACCACCATTATTACGACGTGTAAGGGTTATACCGAGTATTCTTGCCGACTCCACAGCATCCTCACCATACGTCTCATAGAAGTCGCCACACCTAAAGAGCATCAATGCACCAGGATGTTGCGCCTTCATTGAGAAGAACTGTTTCATCATCGGGGTAAGTCCCTTATCATCTTTTGCCATATCTTTACTTCCTTATTAAGTCTTTTCTTATTTTATCCTTAGACTTACAAAATTACAAAAATAAGGAGGAAAGCCCAAATAATTAATTACCTTTGTCTAAAATAAACACAAACATGGATATATTAATTATAGGATTAGGAGTTATCGGAACAACTTATGCTTCTGTGTTTAAAGAGGCTGGACACAATGTTGAACATTATATTCGGGAAGGAAGTAATAAGGAATATATAAGCAATATTGAAGTTACATTATTAGATGGAAGAGAATCATCAAAGGGTATTCAAGTCAAAAAAGAATATACAGTAAATCCACATTCAAAGAAAGAATATGACATAATTTTCGTAAGTATCTCACAAGGGAAGATTGCCAATGTGATGGAGATACTACGAAAAGAAGCATTCAAAGGCACAATACTCTTATGCTGTAATCTATGGTATGACAAGCAATATCTTGATAAAATTATGCAAGGATATGATTATATCTTAGGCTTTCCCGTTGCTGGAGGTTGCATAAAAATAAAAAAAGAAGAGCTTACTACTAAAGCTGAACTTGATTGTTGTTTATTCGACCATTTCATGATAGAGTCTAAAAATAAGACAACCATATCAAATTATGAGGCTATTTCTAATCTATTTAAGTCCTCTAACATAAAACTTGAGAACCCTTATGACATGTTGGAATGGATATGGATACACATGGCTATCAACGCTGCAGTTATCTCTGTCATAGGTAAAAATGGAGACATAAATGACAGTATAACATCAGTTCATAAACTTATGAATTCTCTAAAGCTATTGGCAACTACAATTAAAACTATTCGTGAGACAACAAAAATAGCAGCTTCACGTGGTATTAATATGAAATATTATAGAAATGAATTATGGATATATAAACTACCAGCTCAACTTTCTGCCATTTTCATGAAGCGTATGTTTGCCACAAATAATCTTACAAGAAGGATTATGGAACTACATGGAAACATTGATGACTTATTGTATATATGCAATAGCGTATATAAAGAAGGAAAAATAAACAATGTTTCAGCTCCACTTTTTTATCAGTCTTTAGAAGATATTACAAGAAGAATTACAAATAAATAAAACAATTATAAGGAAAAAAAAGGGTTCTTCCGTTAAATGTGTGAACGCTTTTCGTATCGCTTTAACGGAAGAACCGAGGTTACTCATTAAACCCAAATCGGTCATTAGACCACAATGTTTCAGGAAAACCATTTCATTTTAGGACTTCGAAAATATGCAGATAATGGTTTGAAAAATCATTACATAATTTCGAGGAAAACATCTATAAAGGACGGCAAAACCACATACAAAAAGCAGGTTTGTAATCAACAGGAAATCAATTAGTTATAAAATAGCAAAGTAAAAGGTGCTTAATTGGACTTCAAAAGGGCGTTAGTAAGGGTCTTAAAGGGCATCTTTTGCAAGCCAAAAGGGCGTCTTTTAGAAGCTAAAAGAGTATGTATTGGTTTTGAATAGCATAAAAATAGTTTACAAACTTCAACTAATTACTATTCATAAAACGAATTGCACGAATATCCCTAATCAATGAATATTCGTGCAATTAGCGTAATTCGTAGTCGAAAGCGAGTTATGGTAGTTTTCCTTCTTTTCCTCTTGAGCGTAAGATTGACCATACACCGAGGGCAATAAGAGGAATACTTAATATCTGTCCCATATCGATTGGCAGACCTGCCTCAAATGCTTCTTGTATCTCCTTCGTGTATTCAATGAAGAAACGGAAGGTGAAGATAAGTGTAAGACAGAGTCCGAAATAAAGTCCTGTACCCACTTTCTTCGGATACTTCCTATAGATAAAATAAATAAGAAGGAAGATAACTAAGTAGGCTATTGCCTCATAGAGCTGTCCCGGATGACGTGGTTTATCGTCTACGTTATAGAAGATAAAAGCCCAAGGAACGTCTGTTACCTTACCAATAATCTCTGAATTCATCAGGTTTCCAAGGCGAATAAAACAAGCTGTGATACCAGATACGATACCAAAGAAATCAAGTACTACCCACGTATTCATCTTCGTCCTGCGAATATAAAGGAAGAGGGCAATCAGTAATCCAGCCACTCCACCATGGGATGCGAGTCCTTGATAACCCACATACTTCCATGAACCGTCAGCCATTTCACGAATAGGAATAAAGATAGTCATGATTCCTTTCCACGAAGTAAGGAACTCCTCTGGCTCATAAAAGAGACAATGACCCAAGCGAGCACCAATCAGTACGCCAAAAAAGACATAGAGGAAGAGTGGATCAAACTGTGATGGAGGAAATTTATGACGCTTAAAAAGCCACTGCATCATAAAATATCCCAAGGCAAGACCTACTAACCAACACATTCCATACCAACGGATAGGAAGAGAACCAAGCTGGAAAATCACTTCACTTGGCTGCCATGCAATATAAAGTAGATTGTTCATAGTTATGCTATTAAAAGTGAAGATAGCACCAATAATTATCCCCTCTCTTAGCAGAGAGGGGTTAAATAGGGGCTATACATTAAATCTAAAGTGCATGATGTCACCGTCTTGTACAACGTATTCCTTACCTTCAATGCCAAGTTTACCAGCCTCACGAATAGCTGCCTCAGAACCATATTTAATGTAATCGTCGTACTTGATGACCTCTGCACGAATAAAACCCTTCTCAAAGTCGGTATGGATAACACCCGCACACTGCGGTGCTTTCCATCCTTTATGGAAGGTCCATGCCTTTACTTCCATCTCACCAGCGGTGATAAAGGTCTGGAGATTGAGCAGATGATATGCTTTATTGATGAGTCGGCTCACACCGCTTTCTTCCAAGCCAAGCTCGTCAAGGAACATTTTCTTATCCTCATAGCTCTCCAAAGAAGCGATATCTTCCTCTGTCTTAGCAGCGATGATCATTGCTTCAGCACCTTCCTCAGCTGCAATCTTCTCAATCATCTGACTGTATTCATTACCTGTCTTCGCACTTGATTCGTCTACATTGCAAACGTAAAGTACAGGTTTTGTTGTCAGGAGGAAGAGGTCGTGCGCTGCTTGCTGTTCTTCCTTGCTTTCAAACTCAACACTACGAGCATTCTTACCCTGCTCTAAGACTTCCTTATAAGCCTCCAAGACAGATACCATTACCTTAGCATCTTTATTGCCTGCAGCAGCAACTTTCTGCTGTTTAGCAAGCTGTGCCTCGATGGTTTCAAGGTCTTTGAGCTGCAACTCTGTATCGATAATCTCCTTATCTTCAATCGGGTTGACTGCCATACCACCCTCACGTACCACGTTATCGTCCTCGAAACAGCGGATTACATGAATGATAGCATCGCACTCGCGGATATTACCAAGGAACTTGTTACCCAATCCTTCACCCTTTGAAGCACCCTTAACGAGTCCTGCGATGTCGACAATCTCACAGGTAGCAGGTACGATTCGTCCTGGATGAACAATCTCAGCGAGCTTATTCAAACGCTCGTCAGGAACGGTAATTACGCCGAGATTCGGCTCAATCGTACAGAAAGGGAAGTTAGCTGCTTGTGCTTTGGCACTGCTCAAGCAGTTGAAAAGTGTGGACTTACCTACGTTTGGCAGTCCTACTATACCACATTTTAATGCCATATCTTAAATAAACGTTTATTTCTTTTGTACAAAAATAAAGCTAACGAGCGCAAAGGAAGTTTCCTTTCTCTTTATCGTATGCTGCTTATTTTCTGCAAAATTACATAATTAATTCGATATAAGCGAGAAGAAGTGGAAATAAGGTGGAATACATATGAAGTCAATCTTATCTCTATCATACGATTATAGGGGCATAACGCTTATGTCACGTTATACCCCTATAAGTATAAGGAATAGTTTTATATCGTATGTTATAAGCCCTTATTCTTTATATATAAGATAAGAACTTACCTCGGTTTTTGCTATTTTACCTCTGATGTAATCGGACTATTAATTCCCTTCATAGAAACAAGGAAGGCCTTAGCTGAACCAAACTTTAAACTCATATCAAGACGAACAGGGATATGGTTGCTGTCGTCTGTTACATAGAAATTAGCTATTTCACGCCACTTATCATCCTCATATTCATAATAGGTGAGACGCAAACAACGATACTTATGATTATTGTCAGCCTTGATATTCTCCTTACCACCATAAACTATACGACCGGCATGGCGGCTATTTCCATCTACGATAGGGAACTTCACCACCTCACCTTTCTTCCAGTTCTCTGGATTAAAACTACGTGCACGAAGGAAGATACTCATCATATCGAAACAACAATCATCGTAGGTATTCTCCATCCATTGATGTTTTCCCTCGTTATTGATTCTGTGCTGGCGTAGCTTACATCTACCATTTGGATAAGTGTAGAATATCTCATCTACCGTATATCGCTTTCCTTCCCTTGCTCCCTTACGGAAGTAGAGTGGCTCCATCTGCTTTGAATTATAAGTAAGTAATGTGTCACGCAATACAAAGTAATCGTCAAGTTTACCATTACCACGTGTCGTCAACGAAGCACGATAAGCCGGAATACCCTTATAAGTAGAGGAAACCGTATACCAAGAAGCTGTACCTGCCTTTACCCAAATAAACTTCCAGTTATAATAAAGGTTGTAGGTAAGATACTCTCCACTGCTAAACGCCGTGTTACGGAATGTACACTGTGCGGTGGCACTGACGGCAATCATCGCAAAGAGACAAACTATATAAATCTTCAACTTTTTCATATTCTCCGTTTTATCCGTTCAACTTTAATATTATTCTTTATTTCTCTTTTAAAAGAAAAAAGAATGTTTTAGTATGATAGGCTGTGGATTAGTGCAGAACTTTTCAGCCATTTTCTTGCCAGAATAGTTATCAAACTTAGAGGTTACTTTATTAACAAGTTATCCTCATGTCTACCGTTTGATATTCAGGTACTATACTGAGTTATCCACATTATCCACAATTGATGCAAAGATAATAAGTTTATATCTTTTTTGATATGAAAGTTGTGTAAAACTTCTATAAAACTGCATTAATAACCTTGTGGATATCCACATAGAAGCTTCTTCTTCTGTTCTTGTGTGGATATCCACAGAGTTATAAAATAGTTATCAACATAGTTTTCCACAGAGTTATCAACAGTTATTAGTTCAATATCTGTATAAGTATTATTTAGTAAATGTTCCCTTATAAAGGAATCATTCGTGTTCTACGATGTTTTATAATAGCTCTAATCACTTTTTATGCCATCTTTAAACGTTGTGCTGATGCTCCGCACATAGTGTGCTAAGGGTTAACACTAATGGTGTTATGTGTTAATTACGTTGTAATAGATTGGTAATTATAAAGCAACTTATGATTATTGAAGAGGCAAAATACCAAAAGTAAAGAGAATATAGTTGATGTCTTTCATGCTCATAGTTCGTACTTTGGATAAAAAGAAATTCATAATTCATAATTAAAAATTCACAATTCATAATTATGATTACTTATTTTGGGTGTTATGAAAGGAAAATCCTAAACACAACATTAGCAATAAGGAGTAATCATAATTATGAATTGTGAATTATAAATTATAAATTATGAATTACCAAGGTAATCATAATTATGAATTGTGAATTATGAATTCTCAATTAAGACTTACAAGTCATCAATCAGTGCAGTACTCTTGGCGTAAGCTGTACTCTTAGCTTCGAAGAAGTCGGTCTTTACCATATTAGCATTTGAATACTGACCAACCCATTTCATGTTCTCTGGTTCTTTTTGGTTGTCGTCATAGAGGAAACCGAAGCCAAGTCCAGACCAGCGAAGATTGCCCAAATAACGGATGTAATCAGACACCATCTGCGCGTTAAGACCCTGCACATCATTACCGATAACGTATTGTCCCCATGCTATCTCCTGACGTACACCCTCACGCATCATATCCTCATAAACCTTTATCTTCTCTGGAGTAAACATATCAGGCTCCTCTTTCTTCAGCTCAAGAATAATGCTACGGAAGAGCCAGAGGTGTGTATTCTCATCTCGGTTGATATAGCGAATCTCCTGTGCAGAACCCGACATCTTACCATTTCGGCTGAGATTATAGAAGAACATAAATCCGCTGTAGAAGTAAATACCTTCAAGGATGAAGTTAGCAATGAGTGTTTTCATCAAGCTGAACTTATCTCTTTTCTCATGGAACTCATTGTAACAGTCACCAATAAACTTATTACGGTTCAAGAGGTGCTCATCGGTCTTCCACTGATAAAGAATGTCATTACGCTCTTCAGGACTACAGATAGTGTCGAGCATGTAGCTATAACTCTGACTATGGATACACTCTTGGAATGCCTGAATATGCAGACAGAGGTTTACCTCATTCGCAGTGATATACTCACTAAGGGTTGGGAGGTTATTGCTCTGAAGAGAATCAAGGAAGACAAGGAAGCTCAGAATCTTATCATAGGCTGTACGTTCAGCCTTTTCAAGACGTGGATAATCCTTAAAGTCTTGTGAAAGATTGATTTCTTCTGGAATCCAGAAGTTATTCATTGCCTGTCTGTACCAGTCACTTACCCATGAATACTTCATATTATTGAAGTCATTCAAATTAGTAGTATTGCCACCAATCATTCGTCTCAAGCGCAATTCTATATCGCCTGAAGGATTGAATAAGGTATTACGTTTTAATTGATTGTCCATTATTTCTTATTTATTAAATCCATAACTTGTTTAATTCATAATTCACAATTCATAATTCATAATTATGATTACTACTTTAATTCATAATTTATAATTCACAATTCATAATTATGATTAGTGATGTAAACTATTATTTTGTTTGTCTACTTACTCAATGAATTTCTGCTATTCAGTAAATAGTAGTAATCATAATTATGAATTTTGAATTGTGAATTCTGAATTATGATGAACAGCTCTCACACTCTTCCACCTCTAATGACTTACTACGCACATAGTAGATAGTCTTAACACCCTCTTTCCAAGCAAGTAAGTAAAGGTCGAGTATCTGGCGCATTGTGAAGTCATTGGTGATATAGAGGTTCATACTTTGTGCCTGGTCGATATGACGCTGACGCACACCAGAAGCACGAACACTCCATTTTTGGTTGATAAGATAAGCACTCTTATACATCCAGTAGGTCTCATCTGAAAGCTCAGGAGCAACACGTGGAAGCATACTTCCCTTCTTCTCTTCTAAGAAGAAACGCTTCATGATTGGGTCTAAGCCGGCTGTTGTACCTGCAATAATACTTGTACTGCTGGTTGGTGCGACTGCAAGAAGATAAGCATTACGCATACCCTGCAAGGCAACTGTCTTACGAACATCCTGCCATTCAGCACTATCATAACCACGCTTATCAAAGTAGGCACCTGTTTGCCAGTCACTTCCCTCAAAGAATTGATAGCTTCCCTTTTCCTTAGCAAGGTTTGAACTGGCAAGGATAGCTGCTCGATTGATAGTCTCGAACACCTTATCCATAAACTCCAAATGCTCTTCACTCTCCCACTTAATGCGACGCTTAGCAAGAGCATGGTGATAACCACTAATACCCAAGCCAATAGAACGATAACGCTGGTTGGTAAGCTGTGCATAAGGAACAGGATAGAAGTTAAGGTTGATAACGTTGTCGAGTGCACGGACAACGGTTGCTACCTTTTCTTTCATCTTCTCTTCGTCCTCCAATGGAAGTCTACTAAGTGACAAACTTGCCAAGTTACATACGACAAACTCACCCGGACGAGTAGTTGTTACAACAACTGTATCACCATCCTTTGTCTCTACTTCCTTAGATACTGTCTCAATAGGAGCCATGTTCTGAGCTATCTCAGTACAGAGATTAGAGCAGTAAATCATTCCCTTATGAGCGTTAGGATTAGCTCTGTTCACTGTGTCACGGTTGAATGTAAATGGTGTTCCAGTCTCAACAGCAGAACGAAGAACCAATCTAACAATATCCTTAATGCTAATAACACGACGTGAAAGACGCTGATCATTCACACAATCAAGGTACTTACGTTCCCACTCTTCGCCATAACAATCCTCAAGACAGTAACCCTTGATACGCATAATTTCGTTAGGACAGAAGAGCGACCAGTTCTGATTCATGTCTTCCTCTGCCATCTTCCAGAATAAGTCTGGATAGCAGATAGCTGGGAAGATGTCGTGTGCCTTCATACGATCGTCACCGTTGTTGGTACGTAGTTGTAGGAATTCTGGTAAGTCTTTGTGCCATACATCTAAGTAAACGGCTACAGCACCTTGGCGCATACCCAACTGATCAACGGCTACAGCAGTGTCATTAACAAGTCTCATCCAACGGATAACACCACCTGCTACGCCCTTAAAACCACGGATATTACCACCTGTAGCACGTACTTTACCGAAGTACATACCCATACCACCACCAAACTTGCTCACCTGTGAGAAGTTGTCTAAGCTACGATAGATACCATCCAAACTGTCTGGTACGGTATCAATGAAGCAACTTGAAAGCTGATGACTTGGCTTACGAGAGTTAGAGAGGGTAGGGGTTGCCATCGTTACTTCTAACTTACTAAGCAAGTTATAGATGCGACGTACCCACATAAGACGGTCTTCCTTCTCTGGCATAGCAAGATGAAGCGCAATTCCAAGGAACATTTCCTGTACACGCTCAATCACTTTACCAGTGTAATTCTTTATAACATAACGCTTTAGAAGTAGATCAAGACCTGAATAATTAAGGAGCTTATTGCGTTCAGGGTCAATGAAAGTAGCAGCCTCGTTGATTTCTTCTTCACTATAGTTCTGAAGAATATAATCACCATAAAGTCCTTCTTCGGTCATATATTTAACCTTACGATAGAAGGTCTTGAGTCCCAACTCTTCCTCCAAACGGGTGATTTTCTTCTCAGAACGATAAGAAAGAATACGTGCTGAAATCATCTCCCATGCTGGAGCCTCTGGTGTTGTCAATTCTACAGCAGCCTTGATAAGTGCATCAATTGAGTCCTTCTGTGACATACCAGGCTTAGTGAAACTTGAGAACTTCTCCTGAAGAGTCACCATACTATAAGAACGCTCGCGGTATTCTTGGGCTACACTGTGCAATACATCAGCCAACTCACGATCGTCAGCAGTCCACACAATGTAATTAATAGCTTGTCGCTGCTCATTACGCTGATAGCGGAAGAGAATATAATTCTTTGCTTCATCGTAATGACCATGTGCCATAAGACACTTCTCTACACGGTTCTGGATATCCTCCACAGTGCGCAGTTCAGGGTTCTCTTTGATGAACTGCTCTACTTCGCTTACCATTCCGGCTATCTCACTGTCTGAAATATCCTTTCCGGTGCTGATAAAACTCTTTTTAATGGCTATTGAAATCTTTTCGTTATTATAGACTTCTACTTCTCCATTACGTTTTGTTATATTCATTACTTCTTTTATAAAGTTTTCTATTTTGTACTACTTCAATTCGCTATTGAGACTTACTTATTTACGTATAAGTAACATATTATTAGTAACTTACGCCTTTTAGCGGGTTTTTGTATGGACAAAGTTAAGAAAAAAAAATGATATGATAGTTATCCAAAACGGAATATTTTGAGAACAAATTAACTTTTAATTGTTTTCCAAAATAGAAAAGAATTAAGTGTTCTTTTTGTTTAAAATTGAAATACTTTTAGCTGTTCAAAATCTCTATTTATTGCTTACAAAAAGCATTTATTTCGCTATATAAAATTATAGTTTATCTCTTTATCAAATAAAAATCGCCTTGCTCTTCTGCTTGACAAACTTATTCGTCATCTGATGACTCATCCGTAAGCTTTGGAGCTTTGAACTTGACAACTGTTCTAAAACCACTGATAGGACTAATCTTTCGCTTTCTCATTTCTTCACTTGACAGCAATGTAGCCTTATTGTCTTTGTGTTCAACAAGGATAAAAGCAAAATCTTCATAGTGTACACGTAGGCTATCAGACACTATCTGACTGTAGGCTTTCCGGTATTTCTCCTGCTTCATAAAGGAATCTGAACGTGAGCAGAGGAAGACGATGCGGTTGTCAATCTTGAAATAATGTGCGGGGTACATATCATCAACAGACCATTCTCCACCCATAAACGCATCATAATAAGCAGGATGGATAACAAAAACGTCACTGTTGATATAGACACCATTTGTATAAACACCGTGGTCTTCGTATCCATATCCACATTTAAGAATAAACGTACTATCCTTAGGATATTGCTTAATAA